>JGI24708J26588_10001666_pt1 | contig 17459 bp, 17 predicted proteins | sample BioPla1DNA2_FD_26588 | JGI IMG/M metagenome (IMG submission 26588) | reverse complement strand
TATCTACAAAAGAAGATTTAAAGAACAAATAGCGTAAAATTAGATTTTGTATAAAGATAGTAAACAAAAAGAGGATGTGCCTTTTGACACATCCCCTTTTTGCATTAATAGTAAATATTATTTAGATAATAAAAGGTCTTCATAAAACTCCTTGACATCGTTCCACTCGTAATAAGGAGCATTATTGGTTTTTATTGGTGGAACTAATACCTCATTTTCATGAAGTAAAAACTTAACCAAAATAGGCTCGTTCTTATCTCTTGATTTATAAAAAACAAGTTGAATATTTCCAGCCATAGGTGTGACTTTGAAATCACTCCATACTTTGTAAAAGTCATAAGGGTTTTCTATACTTTCATAGCAACCCTCTAAATGAAGGAGTAAAGCCATGGGTACTAAGTTGCCATCATGAGCAAATCGTAAATTAGCGCCTCTTTTATTTGAATTGATAGCTTTTTCAGCTTCATCTAGTATATTGCGTAGCATAGGCTTGTTGTTTTCAAACATTAGCCCATTGTTAAGTGCATAATTAGCATCACAAGCATAGCGTTGGTAGTTATGACATTGCCAGATGTCAAATAGCTCTTGCTTTTCAAAAAGATCGTAAAATGAAGTTTCTGTTTCAATGTTTTGCATACCACTAGCTATCCAATACATTCCCCACATAAAATCTTTAGGGTTCACTTTTCTTAGAACAAATGTGTCATCCGAGAAAATAGACTGTACTAAGCGATTGGGTTTGATATGTTCTTGCTCAAACTTATTGTATTCTATTCTCCATGTGTCTGGGGCTGATCTCCAAGCTACAGCTTCTTTAGTATGATGATTTAAATAACGTTGGTGAAACATGCTAGCATCACGATGAGTTTGTAGGTTTGGATTCAATTCTTTCAATCTTTCACAAAAAGCATCCATACTTAATGCACATCGCATTACCGTAGTGGCACAGGCATAAATAGAGGCGTCTTTTTCAAAAACTTCAGGGTAAGATTGATACATACGTTCAGCAATGCCTTTATGTTCTCTTACTCCAAGAGGAGATAAGTCTCCTCCACGGTGTTCTACTTCTTCCCATACTTTTTGTAAACGATGTAGTGTTTCTTTTCCAAGCGGAGTTAGTGCTTTTTCTTGTTCTGCTTTTACTAATAGGTCTAAAACGTCTTTATATTCTGAGTCACTGATTAAGTAACGAGATCCGTGTCGGCTAAAATGACTAATATAAAAAGGTTTATATCCTTTAGGTGAAGGAGTCTCTGGTTTTATCTTATCGGAAGGGTAGGCAAAATAAACACCTCCTGTTTGTTTGATGTTATCAAAAACCTCTTCTTTTGTTGTTTGTGCTGTGGAAATTGATGTTATACACAGAAAAAGTATTCCGAGTAGTACTTTGTAAAACGTTTTCATAATCGGTTAGATTTTCATATTCACAGTGAAGTAAATACTTTCGTTTAGACTCTCCAAATGAGTTGTTTTAGTTCTATTCTCTTTTTAATGAAAACGTATGTGTAAATCAGGATTTTATAATTTCTGTGTAGTTTTTATGTCTATTTAGACTTAATGATGTGGTTATCAGCATTGATAAATGTAATGTAGTATTGAAACGTTTTTTGATAGGGTAGATGAACTTATTGAAAAACGTATTTATATAAATAGATTGTAAGGAGGCATTGAATTTAAAAACAGGGATATAAAAAGTGCCAGTAAAGACTGGCACATCATATGACTAGGGCAAGTGAGTGGGATGACCTAGTCATGTGAAGCACATGTCCTAGACCTTTAAATTCTATTTCTCCTCCTCGTTAAATCCCTCTAAATAGTCAAAGTCTGGATTTTCAAAATGAGCAAAAGGATCAAGGAATTCATCAAGTTGTCTTCGTTCTTTTTTTGTTGGTCTACCAGCTCCTCTATCTCTATCAATAAACCCACTAATCCGATTCATTTCCAGAATTTCATATTCTTCGGGTGGAGTTATATTTTTCATTTTCTTGGGAACAAGTTTTGCACCAACTCTTTGTTCTATAGCTTGAAGTACCTTAAAAGAATAGGTTACAGGAGGTTTCCGAACTTGAACTATATCGCCAGGTCGTATTAGTCGTGCAGGTTTTACAGGTACACCATCAATACTTACTCTTCCTATTTTACAGGCTTGTGCAGCAATAGAGCGAGTTTTGTATATGCGCACAGCCCATAACCATTTATCTATTCGTACTTCAGTCATTGTTATTTGTTATTGTATAAGTTCATTGTATTATTGATTCCTGCTAAGCAAAAACTTTTAATGATTTCACCAGCAACATCAAGGCGCTCATCCATTAAGTCTAATTCTTCAGGATCAAAAGGGCTCAAAACATAATTAACCTGTCCGCCACGAGGAAAGTTATTTCCTATACCAAAGCGAAGTCTTGCGTAGGATTGTGTTCCTAGTATTTGAGCAATATGTTTTAATCCATTATGACCAGCATCACTCCCTTTTCCTTTCAAACGCAAAGAGCCAAAAGATAGTGCTATATCATCTACAATAATTAAGACATTTTCTAATGGAATCTTTTTCTTTTGCATCCAATAACGTACGGCATTACCACTTAGATTCATATATGTAGAGGGTTTTAACAAAGTAAGTTGTCTTCCTCTAACAGATGTTTCAGAAACAAACCCATAACGGCTATCTGTAAAAACAATATTGGACGCTTTAGCAAAAGCGTCCAATACCATAAATCCTATATTGTGGCGGGTGTTATGGTATTCACTACCTATATTCCCCAGGCCTACAATTAAATATTTCATTGAATATATTTATTCTTCAGCTGCTTCATTAGTTTCACCTTCTTCCTCTTCTTCATCTTCATCATCAAGTAGGTCATCTTCTGCATCATCAGTAATTGTAGTACGAACCACGTTCACTGAACAAACTACTGTTTCTTTTGGTTCTACAATTGAGAACCCTTCAGTTTCTAGGTCACCAACGTGAATAGTGTCACCTACAAGCATACCAGAGATATCAACACGGATTCTTTCAGGAATATTCTTATAGAAACCTTTCACCATTAATCGACGTGATTGGAAGTTTAATTTACCACCTAAACGTACACCTTCTGCTAATCCCTCTAACTCTACAGGAATTCTAACTTCAATAGGTCTTTCTTCGTTAATTTCGTAAAAGTCAACATGTAAGATGTTATCTGTTACTGGATGGAACTGGATAGCTTTCATAATGGAGTTTACAACTTCTTTTCCATCTATTTTGATGTCTACCACATACACAAGTGGGGTGTAAACGATTTGGCGTAATTCACTAACTGGAATAGTTAAATGATATACTTTTTCACCACCATATAATACACAAGGTACTAAATCTTGTTCACGCAATTCTTTTAATGCTCTTCCTCTTTGAGAAGAATGCTCTGGAACAACACGAGTTGTTCCTTCAATTGTTACTGTTCTCATTTTTTTAATTTTGTGTTACTCTACAATTAAGTTTCTCTGCTTAATTCACCATCACACGATGTAATGTACAAACAAACACATCAATAATGTTGTCTTAAAGCGGATGCAAAAATACAGCTTCTTTTTTGATTATTCAAGGTATAACCCATTAAAAATCAAGGTTAATCTCTATTTCACCCCCTAATGGGCTATCTGAAAGATCGTCTGTTATTTCATGTTGAGGCACATAGGGGCCTTCTTTTTCATAAATATAATTAATTGTTTCGTTCATTCCTTTCATGAACTTTTCAAAATCTTCTTTATATAAAAAGATTTTATGTTTTTCAAAACGTACTTTTGTATTATCTCCTTCGCCAGTGATTATCTTTTTGCTTTCTGTAATCGCTAGAAAAAGATCACCTTTTCGATTTTCTTTAACATCTAAATAATAAATACGTTTACCCGCCTTAACAGCTTTAGAAAATAAAATATCTCTGTTATTCACTCCTTTACCTAATCCACTATTCATTTTCGTTTCTTCCATTTTTATCGGTTTTTATAAACGGAATCAAAAATCGATATTTTTTTTCAACTCACAAAAGAAAAGCTGTGAAAAGGAACAAGAAGACAAATAAATTCAAAAAATTTATGAGTATTGACTAAAAATAGGTAGTTTTGCAGACTAATGTAACCATATTACAAATCTGTATTAGATTACAAAAAAGTATATTAGAGTATATATGATAAATAGAGTTCTTATCCGTCTTAAAGTATTACAAATTCTTTATGCTTATTATCAAAATAGAATTTCAGATTTAGATTTTGATAACAAAACAAAGGAGTTGTTAATTGAAGAGTTAGAGCAAACTTTACCTAGAGGGTTAGGTAAAGAGGCTAAAGCCAAGTTATTAACTGAACAGCTTAAAAATAAAAAATACAAAGAGTATCTTTTGCAAAAAGCAGAACAAGAATTAGTATTCAGTCTGTCTAAAGCTTATGATTTGTATAACTATCTTCTTTTATTAATGGTAGAGGTTACAAAATATGCTGATGTTCGCCAAGATCTGGCGAAGAATAAGTATCTTCCTACTAAAGAAGAGTTGAATCCTAATATGAAGTTTGTTCAGAATCGTTTTGTAGCTCAATTAGCTGAAAATAAAGAGTTGAAAAAATACAGTGAAACTCAGAAAAGAAGTTGGGCAAACGATCAAGATTTCATTAAAGAATTATATAACCAAATTATAGAGTCGGATACCTATAAAGAGTATATGAAATCTGAAGAAGACTCTTATGAGGAGGATCGCGAAGTATGGCGTAAGTTATATAAGGACTTTGTTTGCTATAATGAATCTTTAGATGAGCTACTAGAAGATCAAAGTCTCTATTGGAATGATGATAAGGAGATAGTAGATACGTTTGTTTTGAAAACAATTAAGCGATTTAGAGAAAGATATGGTGAAGATCAGCCATTACTTCCTCAATATAATGATGTTGAAGATGAGCAATTTGCTTGTAATCTACTTAAAGAAGCTGTACTTGATGACGATTATTATAAAGAACTTATTACGGAAAACACCAAAAACTGGGATTTTGATCGTATAGCACTTATGGATGTCGTAATAATGCAATGTGCTTTAGCTGAGATCTTAAAATTTCCTGATATTCCAGTGAGTGTTTCACTAAATGAGTATGTGGAAATATCTAAAACGTATAGCACAAGTAAAAGTAGTTCTTTTATTAATGGTGCATTAGATGGTATCGTTAAACAATTAATAAGAGAAAATAAGATTGAAAAGAATAAAAACAAAAAATAAGTCTTATCTTTAAGAAGATGTTTTTATTTTAAAATTGAATAACGAATTATAATATTAAATTAATCAACTATGAATTTAATGACCGTATTGTTACAAGCTCCTGCAGGAGGTGGTGGTAGTATGATGTGGATTATGTTAATTGCAATGTTTGCTATTATGTACTTCTTCATGATACGTCCACAAAACAAAAAACAAAAAGAAATAGCTAATTTCCGTAAAACACTAGAAGTAAATCAAAAGGTTATTACTGCTGGAGGAATTTATGGAAGAATAAAGTCTATTGAAGATAATAAAATCGTATTAGAGATTGACTCTAATGTGAAAATACTTATAGATAAAAACTCTGTTTATCCCGATGCTAGTGAGATAGCAGAGCAACAAAAGAAATAAGTAATTATAGGATTATGTTTAACAAAAGAAACATAAAATCTATTTATTTACGAACATTAAGAAAGATAAGGAACTTTTTTACCAGTGATCAGAGTAAGCAGTTCTTTATCTTTTTATTTTTCTTTTTTATGGCCAGTGGTTTTTGGTTATTGCGTACTCTTTATGAGGATTATGAAACCATTATTAATATTCCTGTTCGCTTAAAAAACATCCCTAATGATGTGGTCTTGACTGTTGAACCTGTTAATAGTCTTAAAATTAAAGTAAAAGACAAAGGAACGGCTTTATTAAATTATAAAGTAGGTAAAAATTTCTATCCAATTTCTGTTGATTTTACTTCTTTTGCAGCTAATAACATTAGTAATAGTGTTAGAATTCCTAGTACAGAATTTCAACAATCTATCTTAAATCAATTAAGTGCATCGTCTAAGCTTTTATCTATATCTCCAGACACATTAAGCTATGTTTATTCACATGGAGAACGCAAGAAAGTTCCTATCACTTTGCAAGGAAATATTAAATCCAATCCACAATATTACATAACCGATACTTTATTAACACCTGATTCGGCTTTAGTTTATGCTCCAAAGGATATATTAGATACTATAACAGCAGCTTACTCGGAAGTTCTAGACATTACGAATATTAAGGATACCCTTAATTATAAAATATCATTATTAAATGTGCAAGGAGCTAAGTTTATTCCAGATCAAACAGAAGCCTCATTTTTAGTTGATTTATATACTGAAAAAACAGTAGTTATTCCTTTAATGGGTGTGGGTTTTCCTGAGGATAAAATCTTACGTACTTTTCCTGCAAAAGTCGATGTAACTTTTCAATTGGGGTTAAAACAATTCCAATCCATTAATGAGACGGATTTTAGTATTGCTGTTCCTTATGGTGAATTACTTGAATTAGGGAGTAATGAAAAATATGGGTTAAAGTTATCAGTTATTCCTGATGGTGTACAGAATGTTAGAATCTCTCCAGATCGTATTGACTTTTTAATTGAGAAAATAGCAATAGAGCAAAAAGAGGATGAAGAAGATTAAAATTGGTTTGACAGGTGGAATGGGTAGTGGCAAAAGTTTAGTTGCTAATATTTTATCTACTATTGGCATTCCTATTTATGATTCAGATACTGAAGCTAAGAGGTTGACAATAGAAGACGTATTAATAAGGAAAGAGTTAACCAATCTTTTAGGAAAGGATTTGTTTTTCAATGATTCTATTGATAAAAAAAAATTAGCTACTTATTTATTTGCTTCTGCTGCCAATGCTCAGCGTATTAATAGTATTATCCATCCTTGCGTAAAGAAAGATTTTAAGAGTTGGGCAGAGTTACAGCCTACAAAATATGTTGCTATAGAATCGGCTATTTTAATAGAAGCGGGGTTTGTTGTAGATGTAGATTATGTAGTATTGGTATATGCACCTAAAGAACTTCGCATTGAGCGAACAATGAAGCGCGATAGAGTTTCAAAAGAGACCGTTGAAAGTCGATTTTCTCGTCAGCTAGATGATGAAAAGAAAAAAGAGCATGCGGATTTTATTATTGTCAATGATGGGGTTACACCCTTAATACCTCAAATATATAAGCTCCTAGAGGATTTGTCTCTAAAAGAATAATCTTGGTTTTTTATTTTATTCAACTGACCAAATTTGTTTTCTAAAATAGAGAGTTAGTCCTTTGGTGGGGTTGCAGATGTCTAATAGAAACTAAAGTATATCTGATATAAATATAAATAACGGGGACATTAGGTTTATAATGCGCTAAATGTTTAGTGAGTTATTTATTAATATTAAAATGAAGGAGAAAAAAACTTTTATTAGTAAGTGAATATCCAAGCATCATAAAATTTTTCATTCGATCGAATTTTATTCAACTCTTTATAAGCCTCTTCTTTAATAGTGTTATTTAGAATACTTATCCTTATTTTTTCTCCTTTATGGATGATCTGAGCCTCACTATATCCCATTTCTTTTAATTTAGAAACTTCTTTTTGGGCATCTTCTAGAGGAATACAACTGGCCACAATAACGTGGTAACTAGGTTGTGTTGCTGTTGTTGTTTCTTCCTTTTGGACTTCTTTAACCTCTTGGTTGTTAGCTGTAGAGGCAGCCTTTACTTCTGCTGCAACTATGGTTTCAGAAACACTTTCTGCTTTTTCATTAGTGGGAGCGTTTACTTTATCAAATTGAGGGACTTTTATTTCTCTCGTTTTTATAGGTTGATTTCTTTTAGCCTCTGTTTTTTTCTTATTGTCTTGATTAACATTTATTAGTGCTAGTGTAAGAGGTTTTTCTCCAGCACTATTTAATAAGTCAGTAAATGAAAGTTGGGCATAATTGCCTTCTACTATATCTGTGTTTTCTATTGGGGTAGTAAAAAAGAAAAACAAGAAAATTACAGCTGCTATAGAAGCAACCATTTTTATTGCGGTTCGATTAATACTAATATTGTAGTTTTTCTTATCCTCAATGCGTTTTACGCTGAGTGTAGTTTGTTTAGGTAAATCAGATAATTCAAGAATTTCAAATGTATCTAAGCCATAAAGAGATGGTGTGATCAGTTTATTGTTATGAGATTGAAATTCATAAGAACCATTTATAGTATAATATAACTCTCCTATGTTTGGAAATTCTACTTTACCTTCTTCAAACAGCTTTTCTTTAATCTTCTCAACTTCTTTATCAATCATTTTTGAAGCATCAGAAAAACTAGTGTTATAAACAGACATGAAAGATTGTACTAATAATCCGTCATTCAATTTTAGTTGGTCGTTAAAACCTATAACTCGAGTAGGAGGAATAAATAGATTTTCCTTAACATCTCGTTTAGAGGGAGTATAATGTGTAACAAATCCACCAAAGTTTGGGATTATTACACAATCATTCTCAAATAATAATACTTCTATATGTCTAGATAATTCATTCATTACTGCAAAAATAGTAGAATAAATGATTATTTACCACTATTTAATGAAATATATTTAAAGGTTTTTTATGATTGGAAGAGTTTTTTAAAGCTAAAAGCAGTAGCTTTGTTTTGTAANATTATGCAGTTTTTAATCTAAAAGTCTAAATTAAGTTTTAATTTTGTGAAAGAAGAATCGAAATACATAATACAACATGCATTATACACAGACTGAGATTGATGGAGTTTGGTTGATAGAACCGAAGATTCACAAAGATAGTAGGGGTTATTTTTTTGAATCGTATAGAAAAGAGCAATTTGCAGAAAATATAGGTGCTGTGGATTTTGTACAAGAAAATGAAGCCAAGTCATCATTTGGTGTTTTACGAGGTCTCCATTATCAGAGGGGGATACATAGTCAGGCTAAGTTAGTCCGTGTAATTACTGGAAGCGTGTTAGATGTAGCTGTAGATTTACGACTTAACTCCCCAACATTTGGAAAACATATAAGTATGGAGTTAAGTGAAGCGAATAAGCGTCAACTATTTATACCTAGAGGATTTGCACATGGATATTTAGTATTAAGTGAAGAGGCAATCTTTAGTTATAAAGTAGATAATCTATATGCTCCAGAATCTGAGGCTTCAATTTTATTTTCGGATCATGATCTGAAAATTGATTGGCCAATTGCTGATTTTAATTTAGTGTTATCAGAGAAAGATAAAGTAGCACCCTCGTTTAAAGAGGCTGAGTATTTTTCTTGAAAAAAGACAAATAAAGTATTATGAAAATAGCTATTGTAGGAACAGGATATGTAGGTTTAGTAACAGGAACATGTTTTGCTGAGCTGGGACTAGATGTTACTTGCATTGATATCAATGAAGAACGTATTGATCAACTAGGTAAGGGTATTATTCCAATCTATGAAAATGGGTTAGAGGAATTAGTTAAAAGAAATGTAAATGCTGGAAGATTACATTTTTCAACATCTTTAGCTGATAGTTTGAATGATGTAACCGTTGTGTTTATAGCTGTGGGGACTCCTCCTGATGAAGATGGTAGTGCCGACCTAAGGAGTGTTATTCAAGTTGCACGGACTATAGGTCAACATATTGATAAGTATCATCTTGTAGTGACCAAAAGCACAGTTCCTGTAGGAACTTCCTTTAAAGTTCGTAGTACCATTGAAGGAGAATTAAATAAGAGGCAAATTGAAGTCGATTTTGATGTAGCTTCTAATCCTGAGTTTCTTAAAGAAGGAAATGCAATTCCCGACTTTATGAGTCCTGATCGAGTTGTAGTAGGGGTGGAGTCCGAAAAAGCTAAAGCGATAATGACTCGCTTATATAAGCCGATATTATTGAATAAATTCCGTGTTATTTTCATGGATATACCTTCGGCAGAGATGACAAAGTATGCTGCAAATTCTATGTTAGCTACTCGTATTAGTTTCATGAACGATGTGGCTAATTTGTGCGAAATTGTAGGAGCAAATGTAAATATGGTGCGTGAGGGAATAGGTTCTGATATGCGCATTGGCCGTAAATTTCTATATCCTGGTATTGGTTATGGTGGTTCTTGTTTTCCTAAAGATATTAAGGCTTTAATTCGTACAGCTGAAGAAAATAATTATGAAATGCGTGTGCTAAAAGCAGTAGATGATGTGAATGAGGATCAGAAAAGAATATTATTTGATAAGTTTAAGGAACATTTTAAAGGAGCTATAGAAAATAAAGTAGTAGCTATTTGGGGCTTATCATTTAAACCTGAAACGGATGATATGCGTGAAGCACCTTCATTAACCCTAATTGATTTATTATTAGAATCTAATTGTAAGTTAAGAGTTTTTGATCCTGCTGCGATGGAAGAATGCAAGAGAAGAATTGGAGATAAAGTGTATTATGCTCGTGATCCATACGATGCGGCTCTTGATGCAGATGCTCTATTTCTATTAACTGAATGGAAAGAGTTTAGATTACCATCTTGGGGTGTTTTAGAAAAATCAATGACTAATCCTGTTGTTTTTGATGGCAGAAATATTTATGATAAGAAAGAACTTACAGAACTAGGGTTTGTTTATCATTGTATTGGAAAATAATTAGAGTTAATAAATAGACTTTGTACTTTTTGTTGGTAAAGGTTGATTGTATTTACTTAAAATCGAATTATGAGAGAATCACTAATTATAATTATAATATTATTTTTGTTTGTTGCCTGTGGAGGTTGTGAAAATAAAAGAGCTTCTGAAAGTAAAGCAACTACATTATCTGAGGATTTTGAAGCGAAAGAAATGCTTCAAGGTATCTGGGTTGATGATGATACTGATATGCCATTATTTATGATTGAAGGTGACTCTCTCTATTTTTCTGATTCTCAAAGCCTACCTTTATATTTTAAGATTCTAAAAGATAGTCTTTATATGTATGGACATGAGAAGTTATCGTATGGAATTGATCATTTAACAAAGTTTCGATTTTGGTTTCACTCTCTATCTGATGAATTAGTAAAGTTATATCGTTCAGAAAATGACCTAGATAGTGTGTTTTTTACTACTAAGGTAGCTGATCCAATTCCAACTTATACATCTGTTGTTCAAAAAGACAGTGTTGTGTATTATAAGGATACTCGCTATAGAGGTTACGTTTATATTAACCCCTCTCAAATAAAAGTATCTAAAACTATGTATACCGAAGAAGGACTCAGTCAGGAACTAGTCTATTTTGATAATGTAATCCATATCTGTGTGTACGATGGAGCTAAATCGTTATATGCTCAAGATATAACTAAAGAGTTATTCAAAGATTTAATGGAAGAGGACTTTTATAATCAATCTATTTTGTCTGATATGGATTTTTTAGGTGTAGATAGTAAAGGATATCATTATTTAGCTTCGGTATGTATTCCTGAAAGTGTGGTTTGTAACCTAATCAAAATAACAATTAGCTTCGATAAGGAACTAACATTACAACCTATCAGTTATTAAGTTAGCCAGTCTAGTTATATAGACTAAATTCTAATCTCTTCTTTTACCTTTTTTTCTATTGTAAGATTTGTTTCGACTTTTGTTTGCCGATTTTCTCCTTTTGTTATTAGTTTTCCTTTCTGGAGAATATTCAGGAGCATTGCCTACTGTTTCAGGCAAAGGAATCTTAAATATTTCCTCTTCTAAGAACTCTTCAATCTGAGCAAAAGAACTTTGTTCACTAGGACTGATAAATGTTAATGCTACTCCATCATTGTTGGCTCTAGCGGTTCTACCTATTCTATGAACGTAGTCTTCTGTATCATTAGGTACATCAAAGTTTATCACTAAGCGAATGTCTTCAATATCAATACCCCTTGATACGATGTCTGTAGCAACTAAAAGTTGAATAGCCCCTGATTTGAAATCTCTAATATTCCTTTCACGTTGATCTTGATCTAAATCAGAGTGCATTTCCGTAGCATGTAGTTTCAGTTGATTTAGAGTTTGTGCTATCTCTTTTACTTTATTTTTAGTAGATGCAAAAATTAAAGTTCGTTTAGGTTGCTCATTTTTAAACAAGTCTTTAATGATTTCTATCTTTTGATTATCATAGCAAACATAAGCCGCTTGTAGAATCTTCTCTGCAGGTTTAGATACAGCTAGTTTAATCTCAGTTGGATTATGAAGAATATCACGACTTAAAGTGTGTATTTTATCAGGCATTGTTGCCGAAAATAATAGGGTCTGCCTTTTTTTAGGTAATAACTTTTCAATTGCCATTATATCTTCATGAAATCCCATATCTAGCATTCTATCTGCTTCATCAAGAACAAATATAGAAACATCTGATAAGTCAACATAACCTAAGTTGATGTGTGCTAAGAGTCTACCAGGAGTAGCAATAACTACATCAGCACCTTTAGTTAATCCTTTCTTTTGCTGTTCGAATGCCACACCATCACTACCTCCATAAATAGGTACACTAGAAACAGAAGAAAAATAGGCAAAGCCCTGCATTTCTTGATCAATCTGTTGTGCTAATTCTCTTGTGGGAGACATAATGATACATCGCACCCCTTTAGACTTAGTTTCTTCATTTAATAAGTGTAAAATAGGAAGAACAAACGCAGCTGTTTTGCCTGTACCTGTTTGAGCGACAGCAATAATATCGTGTCCTTTTAATATTTCAGGAATTGCTTTTTCTTGAACTTCAGTACATTGTTCAAAGTTCATTGCATCTAATCCCTCTAAGATACTTTCGTGAAGATCTAAATCTAAAAATTTCATATGTGTATTTTAATTGTTATAGCAAGTTGGTTTATTAAAACCTTCCTTGCTCATCTAAATAAGAATCCTTAAATCCTAAAAAGTATAGAACTCCATCTAGTCCTATAGTATTTATGGATTGTTTGGCGTTGGCTACTACTTTGGGTTTAGCATGAAAAGCAATGCCTAACCCAGCAGTACCTAACATTGGTAAATCATTAGCACCATCACCTACGGCTATTGTTTGTGCTATATCCACTCTTTCTACTTGAGCAATNAGTTGTAATAGTTCTGCTTTTCTTTTTCCGTCAACAATATCTCCTACATGTTTTCCNGTTAATTTACCATCTACAATTTCAAGCTCATTAGCATATACATAATCAATATCGTATTTACTTTGTAAGTATTCACCGAAATAAGTAAATCCGCCTGAAAGTATAGCTATTTTATAGCCATATTTTTTCAGCACATACATTAAACGATCTACACCTTCGGTTATAGGTAGATTTTCGGCTACTTCTTTTAATACGGATTCATCTAATCCTTTTAAGAGTGCAACCCGCTGAATAAAGCTTTCATTAAAATCAATTTCGCCTCGCATAGCTTTTTCCGTAATTGCTTTAACTTGATCTCCAACTCCTGCTTTAACAGCTAACTCATCAATTACTTCCGTTTTGATTAAAGTAGAATCCATGTCAAAACAAATCAATCGACGCATGCGACGATACATATTGTCTAATTGAAATGAAAAGTCTATTTCAAGATCACGAGACAGAGACATTAATTTTTCTTGCATTTCAATTCTATCGCGTGGAGTACCACGAACAGAAAACTCAATACACGATCGGATATTTGCTTTCTTCTCATCTAATGGCATTCGTCCTGTCAGCCTTTTTATGGCATCAATATTAAGACCTTGTTCGGCAATTATATGCGAAGCTGTATTGATTTGACGTGCTGTTAGTTTTCGTCCTAATAAGGTCAAAATATAGCGATTTTTTCCTTGCATTCCTACCCAACGCTCATATTCTTCTTTTGATATAGGGTAGAAGCGTACACTAACATTAAGTTCTGAAGCTTTAAATAAAAGGTCTTTCATCATAAAACCTGATTTTTTCTCATGGGTTCTACAAAGAATACCTAAAGAAAGTGTATTATGAATATCAGCCTGTCCAATATCTAATATTGTAGCATCATATTTAGCTAATACACCAGTAACAGAGGCGGTTAGACCCGGTCGGTCTTCACCAGTAATACGCATTAAAATTAATTCATTGGGCGATATATCCATGCCTATTCATTATTGTTTTAAGATGTGCAAAAGTAGTGAAAAATACCTGATAATCTGCTAAATAACATTGAAAAAGAGTTGTTTTTGTAAGAAAGTCTTTAATATTTTTGGAAATAGGTATATTTATTCCTTACCTTTGCACCTGATTTCTGAAAAATAGACCTGTAACTGTAACAAGATGTGCTTGTTATGAAGGTCTACACAGGTAATGTTTCGGGAGAAATCGCTGTTGAACACAGCCCCGAATGGTATTAACTAAAACCGAATTACATGAAACATGTAAAATGGATTTTTGTTGTATTACTACTTTGTTCCTTGACTTCTTTTATAGAAAAAGACAAACCCACAAGTGGTTTGAATGTGGGGGATATAGCCCCAGATTTTAAAATCGAAACTATAGTAAAAGAGCAATCAATAGACCTAAAAGAATTAAGAGGTCAATATGTATTGCTAAGTTTTTGGGCTAGTTATGACGCGTTATCGAGGGTTCAAAATATAAGTTTGAATAACGTACTAAAGTCATCAGCTCATAGTAACAATGTAACCCTAGTATCAGTCTCGTTTGATGATTATGAATCAATTTTTGAAGAGACGGTGAGAAAAGATCAGATAGTTACGCCTAACTGTTTTGTTGAAACAGCAGGTCAGCAATCCAAACTATACAAACGTTTTAAGTTGAAAAATGGATTTGCAAACTATTTATTAGATGTAAATGGTAAAATTATAGCCAAAAACATCTCTGCTGAAGAACTTACATCCTATCTTGATATTTAACTGAGAAGATGAGAAGTAAGTATATTATTTGGAAGGTGATATAGATAAAGATGAATTCCAAATGATAATTTAACAAAAGAGGAAACAATACAACAAAGAAATCCACAACTGCTAATTATATTAATTATGTAGTTGTGGATTTTATTTTTTAAAGAGTTTGGTCAATTCCATTTTATTTTCTATTATTTTAGTTCATAGATTTCTAATTATCTTATCTATAAGATTTCCATCTTGTTACCATAAATTCAATACTTCTTTCATATTCCTCTTTATGTAGTTATTGTCTTTAAAAAACTAATCAGATATAGTCTTTAAGACGCATAATTCTATTACTTTTGTGTTGAATTTAAGAAATCGCTTAAATTCCTAGATTAAAAATGTCCAAACTACAACAATGGAAGAATTAAAGCATGAATGTGGCATAGCCATGATTCGTTTATTGAAGCCTCTTGAATATTATCAAGAGAAGTATGGAACGTGGATGTATGCACTTAATCGTTTGTATTTGTTGATGGAGAAACAACACAATCGAGGTCAAGATGGTGCAGGTGTTGCTTGTTTAAAGTTGAGAACTAAGCCAGGTGAAGAATATCTTTTTAGAGAAAGAGAGTTAGGACCTGATGCAGTTTCTCAAATTTTTAATACAATACATGGTAAATTTAACGGAGTGCCTCCTGAGAAATTGCACGATTTAGATTATGCCTTAGGAACTGTGCCTTTTGTGGGAGAAGTTTATTTAGGTCATTTACGTTATGAAACTTCAGGCAAGTCTGGTATATCATATGTTCATCCTTTCCTACGTCGAAATAATTGGCGTGCCAAAAACTTAGCCATTTGTGGTAATTTTATGATGACTAATTTAGATGAAATATTTTCTAGTATTACATCTATTGGTCAGCATCCACGTGTATATACCGATGCTTATATCCTTTTAGAGCAAATGGGACATCGCCTAGATAGAGAAGTGGAACGAGTGTATCAAATTGCAGAGAAAGAAAAAGGATTAACTGGACAAGATATAACAAAGTATATCGAAACTCATATTGATATTGCTAACGTCTTAACCTCATCTAGTGGAGATTGGGATGGTGGTTATGTGGTTAGTGGCTTGACAGGGAGTGGTGAGGTTTTTACCTTAAGAGATCCTTGGGGAATACGTCCAGTACATTGGTATAAAGATGATGAAGTAATAGTAGTTGCATCTGAGCGACCTGCTATTCAGACCGCTTTCAATGTTTCTGCTGATATGATTCATGAAGTCGAGCCCGGACAAGCTCTTTTAATTAATCAAGCAGGTGATTTACGCCTTAAGCAGATTAACGAACCACAAAAGAAAAAAGCTTGTTCTTTTGAGCGCATTTATTTCTCTAGAGGAAATGATATAGATATTTATAATGAGAGAAAATTGCTAGGGGAAAAATTAGTGCCTACTATTTTGAAAGCAATAAATTATGATGTTAATAATAGCGTTTTCTCTTTTATTCCCAATACAGCAGAAGTTGCTTACTATGGTTTACTTCAAGGGTTAGATAAATACTTGAATGAGAAGAAAGCTAAGGAAATTCATGCTTTAGGTCATACACCTACAGTAGAGGAATTAAANGAAATACTTTCGAAACGAATAAGAAGTGAAAAGGTAGCTATAAAAGATATAAAACTTCGCACATTTATTGCAGAAGGAAATACTCGTAATGATTGGGCTGCTCACGTTTATGATGTTACTTATGGTAGCTTAGTTGCTNATACTGANAACTTAGTTATTATAGATGATAGTATTGTTAGAGGAACAACGCTACGTCAAAGTATNTTGGGGATATTAGATCGATTGGCTCCCNAAAAAATAGTTATTGTTTCTTCTTCTCCNCAAATACGTTATCCAGATTATTATGGTATTGATATGTGTAGTATGGATGAATTGGTCATATTTCGCTCTGCCATCGAGTTGTTGAAGGAGAAAGATATGAAGTATATCATTGAAACGGCTTACAGAAAGGCCAAAGAACAACTAAATAAGCCTAAGANTGAGATGATNAATGCAGTAAAAGAGATTTATGCTCCTTTTACTGATGAAGAATTATCTCAAAAGATGGTAGAACTTTTAAGACCTGATGANATCCATGCTGANATAGAGGTGGTTTTCCAACCTTTACAAGGANTATTAGAGGCTTGNCCTAATCATACTGGAGACTGGTATTTTAGTGGGGATTATCCAACACAGGGAGGAGTTAAGCTGGTAAATAAGGCTTTTATAAAATATGTAGAGGATAACTTTCAATTTTAGAACTCGTTATCTGAAGAGAAATAGATTAATTTAAAGAATAAAAATTTGAAGTGCACCCCAAAAGTTAGACACAAAACTTTTGAGGTGCACTTTCATTATGCGACATTCATTTGAAAAGAAATTGAATATTATCAGCCAGATAAAGAGTGGATATCCACTCTCGACTTTGTGATCATCATCTGGTTAGGAATTGGCTGCTTAGATATGATAAATATGGAGAGGATGGTCTTCGCCTTCCAACCAAAGGAAATTATTTTACTCCAGAAGAAAAAGAAAATATTGTTTTAGAGCATCTGGAAAAAGGTTTAACTTTACAACAGTTATGCCTCAATTACGAT
>JGI24708J26588_10001665_pt1 | contig 17463 bp, 13 predicted proteins | sample BioPla1DNA2_FD_26588 | JGI IMG/M metagenome (IMG submission 26588) | reverse complement strand
ATTGTCAATAGTTTTGTAAAATATTTTAACATACATTATAAATACCAGTTTATTATTGGTTTTACTAAAATATTTTGTTATTTTCTCAATTAAATTATTGACATTATCATAATTCATCATTAAAATTCTTTATAGTAGCAATGATTTCCAATACATTTACAGGAGGTAAATATCATGTCCAACAAGGCAATACAGTTTCCTAACGAACCACTACCTTTGGCACCTAAGCCAAAACAATTAAATGGCGATGATAGAAAAAATCGTTATAATCAACCAAAAGAAAGTCTCTGGTATATTCATGATCCACATATTTTTCATGATCCGGTAACCGATAATTATTATGTATATTCAACTAGGGCCAATTGCCACCGTTCACGTGATTTAATACACTGGGATATGATTGGTAAAGTGGTTGAGAACCCCCCTACAGAATCAATGGAATGGGTCGGGGGTGACGGTATATGGGCTCCGGATATTGTAAAAGTTAATGACGAATACCGGCTCTATTGTTCCAACTCCACCTGGGGTGTTCGACAATCCTGCATTTTTCTTGCTATATCAGACAAAGCAGAGGGGCCCTTTGTTCCAAAGGGGTGTGTTCTCAAAACATCAAATCAATCACCAGTTAACGCTATTGATGCAAATATCGTGGAGGATGTTGATACAGGCGAGCAATATATGGTATATGGTTCTTTCTGGGGTGGCTGCTATATTCTAAGATTGGATAAGGAAAGTGGATTTGCAGCTGAAGAAGGGATTGGTTCCTGTATCGCCAGACGTCCGGAATGGACTGATTGTTCCTTAGAGGGACCCTATATTGAGTATAATCCAGATACCAGGTACTATTATCTCTTCGTATCCTATGGTTCCCTAAAGAGTGATTATAATATCCGTGTAGGCAGAAGCAAAAACATAAGAGGACCATATCTTGACTATAATGGTAAAGATATGACGGATTTGCAAGATTATGATAATACTATAGGATTCATGATAGCCTGTGGCTATCGTTGGAATGACGGTATGGGATATATGGGACCTGGACACAATTCTGTATTAAGAGATTTTGATAACGAATGGTATTTGGTATACCATATACGACAGCATAATTATCGTACGGAAGATGAGCCATCTATGATGCAGATTCGTAAAATCTTCTGGACTTCAGATGGGTGGCCAGTTGCAAGCCCTCAACCATACGCAGGGGAAAAGAAGCAAGCAATCGATCGAAATTTCATAGTAGGGCAATACGAAAGAATCAAATTGATACCAACCATTCCACAAGGTGTGCTTAATTCTGTATCCATGACATTACATACGGATGGATCTATGAATTGTTGCTCTATTAAGGGATATTGGGAAATGATTGATGATACCACACTAACAATAAGTTATGGCAAAACAGTTGAAACTTATATCATTACGCCAGTATGGGACTACGAGTTATGGAAACCCACCATAGCAATCACAGGTAAAGATCAGGACGGTATCTGTATTTGGGCTAAGAAAGTGAATTAATTCCCCTATATCCAAGCACCTTAAAACAAAAAACCTTTCTTATAAAAGAAAGCCTACTCCTTGTATGGACATTTTATAATTTCAGTGTCCATATAAGGAGTTTTTTCTATAAGAAAGGTTTATTAAATAAATTATTTCTTGCTCCCCATAACTGTAATATTATTTCCCAATGCCGTAAATGTCATAACTAATTTATGCTCCGTCTCATTGGCCTGCTTTAGAAACACACCTTCATATGAAATTCCATCGATTGTTATTGACATATATGGGGTTCCCTCTCTATAGTTCCAAGTCCCCGAGGCTTCTCCTACCACATTGCCATCGCTATTTAGGGTTATATTAAGCGTTTCCGCGATACCAAGTTGTTTTCCTAGTCCAGTTTGGAAGTACATAGTAGGGGTATGGATTACAAATTCATAATCTCCTATTAACTCCTGCATAGCATAACCAGTTTTAGAAATTGTTTCACCGGAGTATTCGTATGGGGCCATAACAATCCATCCCTCTTCATTAAGAAACAACTGATGAACATGAACTTCGTGATATTCTGCATTTCCTCCTAAACCGCCGGCAAATCTGGTATGGAATACATTAAACATCTTTCCATCATCATCTAAAAGTACCGAGTTATGGCCTTGCGCCGCTGGAATGTTAGTAGATCCATTGAATTTATAACTTCCTACTAAGCGAATTCCTATATTGTTTAATAGATTATTCTCATGTTTTGTATAAATGGAGGATTGCCCCAATTCATCCACATAAGGTCCGGTAATATTCTCAGATCGGAATACTCTCATCTGATATCCGCCTTCCCGCGTTAAGCCACCATATGATAGAAATAAGAAATAATTATCACCAAACTTATGAATATAAGCACCTTCTCCAGAAACTTCGTATCCTCCCGCAATTTTATACCCATAATACTGATCTGATATATTGGGCTCTGTTAGGTAAGTATAAGCATAATCCCTTAAACCGGTATTCTCATCCAGTTTCAGCATATAGATCCCACCAAACCAAGAACCAAAAGCCATCCACAGTTTTCCTTCCTCGTCATAACGAACACAAGGATCAATAGCGTTTAATTTAGTATTCTTTGTTGATTGGTATCTTGTTAAATCAGTCTCTTCTCCAAGGACCTGGTATACATCTGTCTTTTCAACGGGATGAGTACTCCTATTAAAGCCGGAATACACAACAGGACCTATTACCTCATAAGGTCCCTCGATATCTTCCGCTGCCAGTAAAATGATAGCGGAATTAAATTTATCACCATTGACACTTAAATACATACAGTATTTTCCCATAGCTTTATTATATATAACATCCGGTGCCCAGAGATTTTCTTCTAGTTTGGGATTTGTTGGAGTTTTAATGTAATCCTCCCATATATCTCCCATCAAATAATAATACTCTGTATTAATATTCAACCTAAAAGTCTTCCAGTTCATGAGATCATCGCTTTTAGCGTAAGCCATATGTGATCCAAAGATATAATAGTTTCCATTGGCTTTTATTACAGATGGATCATGGACACTTACTCTGGAATAGGTTACATCTGCATACTCAGCGCTCTCCTTTTCCGTAACTTCTTGGTCTTCCTTCTCTAAGGTCCCTACATCTGAAATCTCATCCTCAATCGTATGTAGAGCTTCATTTGCTATTGGACTACTATCTTCTTTGGACAATTGCTTTTGGCACCCCAAAGCACTTAATGAAAACACCAATAGCATAATTAATAATAGGGAATATAATTTATTATAATTCATATCTAACACCCAATAATTTTAAACAACTTTGCACCATGGGCAGAAACCTCGGTTGAGATAAATTTCTCACTTCCAGCTATTCTTTCACCAATCCATAATTCCTCCAAGGCTTTTCCATCAAAAGTGCCAAGTCCGATTTCTTGTGCATCTACACGAATACACTTCTTATCATCACTTAGATTAAATAAAGCTAAGTAATAAGCATCTTCAGTTGTGTCTTTTGAAAACCATATTGCTTGTTGATCATTTCGCATAACTTGCTTTGCTCCAGATGAGCACGATAATAGTCGCAACACCTTTTGATTCGACAACAAATCAAGGGTCCATTGATCTAACCTTGTTAGTTCTGCACCAATCATAAGGGGAGACCGGAAGATACACCATAAGGTCATCATGGTAATTTGTTCATCCTTGGTAAACCTAGTATATCGTTCTTCTCCAAACCCTTTTCCGACATATCCTAGAGGAAGCATATCACAATCCGGATAACACCCTTCTGAAACATGGTTTTGCCATAATTCACATCGTTCAAACATATTTCTTATATTTGGCCAGGTATCCCAAAAATCATCGGTAATTCTCCACATGTTTGCATATTTTTCATAATGCCATGCCTTTTCAATTAATGCCGGACCTGGAGAAAGGCTTAACACAATCGGACGACCGCATTGCATGATTGCTCGATGTATCATTTCAATTTCTTCCTTTGCAGAATACTGATTATGGCGATACATATTTGTATTAGCAATATCATCGCACTTAACGAAGTCTACTCCCCATTCTGCATATAAGTTAAATATCGAATTATAATATTCCTGCGCTCCGTCTTGTCTGTAATCCACGCCATACATATCTGGATTCCAACCACAAATTGACGAAGGATTTGCAATTTCATTGGCTGTAGCATTGCTACCAAGAATCTTCGTGTGATTATGCGCTGCGATTCGAGGGATTCCCCGCATAATATGGATACCAAATTTCAATCCAAGGCTATGGACATAATCAGCTAACGGCTTAAAACCTTGCCCATCTACTGAAGAGGGAAAACGGTCAGGGCATGGAAGAAGCCTAGAATATTCATCCATTTCTACTTTNCAGAAGGGAATATACTGATATCTATCCCTTTTTGTTCCTGTATCGTATGCATACCATTGAATGTCTACTACGATATATTCCCAGCCATATTTTTTTAAATGGCTAGCCATATATTTTGCATTTGCTTTAACATCTTCTTCGGTTACAGTGGTGTCGTAATAATCATAACTATTCCACCCCATTGGTGGATGAGGTGCAAAGGTATTCTTATTCATAAATCCTCCTAGATAATAAAAGTAGCCCCCTTAATATGCTGTTCACAATAACAGAACAGCATATCAAGGAGTCTTTATCACATTCTTATAATATAGATAGTACTTTAAGTTCTTTACTATTTTTGTCCATAGTAGGCATCTGGACCATGTTTTCTCATGAAATGCTTATCTTGTATTCGTTGTGGCGCCTGTGATGCCTGATGATTTACTTGCCGGGTAAGAAGTGCCATCTTAGCAACCTCCTCCAATACAACAGAATGATAAACAGCTTGAACAGCATCATCACCCCAAGTAAAAGGGCCATGGCTGTGACATATTACAGCAGGTACATGGATAGGATTAATGGAACCATTATGAAAAGTTTCAATAATTACTGTTCCCGTATTCTTCTCATAATTCTCATCAATTTCCTTCTGTGATAATTGTCTTGCGCAGGGAATAGGGCCATAGAAATAATCCGCATGGGTAGTTCCGTAGCAAGGAATATCCTGACCGGCTTGCGCCCATGCAACAGCATGGGGACTATGGGTGTGTACGATACCACCGATTTCTTTCCATGCTTTATAAAGCTCAAGATGGGTTTTGGTATCTGAGGAAGGGTTTAAATCTCCTTCTACTTTGTTACCATCCAAATCAACTACTACCATCATATCCGGGGTCAGACTATCATAATCTACACCGGATGGCTTAATGACTACTAAGCCATGTTCTCTGTCTATACCGGACACATTACCCCAAGTATATGTGACAAGTCCCCTACGTGGTAATTCCATATTTGCCTCATATACTGATTTTTTCAAATCTTCTAACATATTTTTATCCTCATTTCAACTTCCAAGCAAGATCAGCTAAAAATAGATCCTGTTCTAATGTCTCAATGTTAGTATCCTTATTGATATGTACGAACTCGATATCCATCATACGCGCCCAGTCTTTCATCTGTTCAGCGGTTACATCATAACTTAGTACAGTATGATGCGCACCTCCTGCAGTAATCCATGCTTCCAGTCCTGTAATAAGATCCGGTAACGCTTTCCACATGACACGAGCTACAGGAAGATTAGGCATATCCATAATCGGTTTTACACATTGGATATCTTGGCAAATCAAGCGTAAACGTCCACCCATATCTACAAGACTAACTACTATCGCCTGACCTTCACGGCCTTCAAATACCAAGCGTGCTGGTGCCTCACGGTCTCCAATACCCAGTGGATGTATCTCAATCCGAGGTTTCTTAGATGCAACGGACGGGCATACTTCTAACATATGCGCTCCTAAAGAATATTCATTTCCCTTTTCAAGATGGTAGGTATAATCCTCCATAAAGGTAGTTCCTCCGGACTGCCCTTCACTCATGGTCTTTAAAATAGCAGTCATAGCAGCCACTTTCCAATCACCCTCACCACCATAGCCATACCCCTGTGCCATTAGATGCTGGGTAGCAAGACCTGGAAGTTGTTTCATTCCGTAAAGGTCCTGGAATGTATTCGAAAATGCCATGCATCCTTCTTCATCCATCATCTTTTTGATAGCGATTTCTTCCCTAGCCTGGTATCGTACAGTTTCCAAATCTTCTGTAGCAAACTCGTATTTGGTGCGATAGGTTTCCATTAATTCATCAATTTCCTGATCGGTAACTTCATTCATAACTTCTACCAAAGTACCAACTGGCCAAGTATTCACCTGCCATCCAAGCTTTGCCTGTACCTCAACCTTATCCCCTTCGGTAACTGCCACTTCACGCATATTATCACCGAAACGCATAACCTTAAGATTTTTGCTGACAGCTACACCGACTGCAGCACGCATCCAGCTTCCAATGCGTTTTTGTACATCCTCATCCTGCCAATAACCTGCGATAATCTTTCGAGGCATACGAAGGCGTGCTGCAATAAAACCATGTTCTCTATCACCATGCGCAGCCTGATTCAGATTCATAAAATCCATGTCGATTTCCTCATTGGGAATCTCACGGTTATATTGGGTAGCAAAATGACAGTACGGCTTCTGTAAATTAGCAAATCCATTGATCCACATCTTGGATGGGCTAAAGGTATGACACCAAGTAATAATGCCGGCACACTTATCATCATAATTTGCTTCCTTACTAAGTATTGTCATCTCGATATTGGTTTTCACTGTACCCTTATAAACTATTTTACAAGGCAAATTTCCAGAAGCATTCATCTTGTCTGCCATCTCGGCAGCACGTACCTTGATGGTATCCAGTACTTCAGGGCCATATAGGAACTGACTACCAACTACAAACCAAAATTCATAATTTTTTATACTCATTGCACATTCCTCCATCTATTTTAATACTTTCACAGCAGCCTGCTCAATCGCAAGACCTTTTTTGTATCCTTCCATAAATGATAAAAATCCCTTGGTATCCTCAACATCCGGGCTTATGGAGTTGGACTTACTATCCACAAATACCTTACCCGTAAGATAATCTTCCAATGTTTCGCCCACTTCTTTATTAATCATGTATTCTGCTAAAAGAGCCATCCCCCAAGGGCCACCTTCACCAGCAGTCTCCATGACAGCTACCGGTACCCCAAGGGCACCTGCCATTAGCTTTTGCCCCACTTCTTTTGTCTTAAATAAACCTCCATGACCTAGCAACTGGTCTACCTTTACCTGTTCCTCTTCAAAGAGGATATCCATTCCTAATTTTAATGTTGCCATAGTCGAAAAGAGCTGAGCACGCATGAAATTGGCCAAATTAAATTTAGAATCCGGCTTTCTTACAAATAACGGCCGTCCTTCTTCTAATTTTGTAACCGGTTCACCGGAATAGTAATTATAATTAATCAGTCCTCCGCAGTCGCTATCGCCTATCAACGCTTTCTGATATAGAAGGCTGTATAAACTTGTCTTGTCTATTTCCACTCCCAAACTATGGGAAAATTCTGCAAATATGTTAACCCATGCATCCACGTCCGATGTACAAGTATTGCAGTGTACCATGGCTACAGGTTTACCTACTGGCGTTGTAACCATATCAATCTCCGTATATACTTTAGACAAATTCTTTTCTAGAACAATCATAGCAAAAATAGAAGTGCCTGCTGATACATTACCCGTGCGCATTGCCACACTATTCGTGGCTGTCATACCAGTACCAGCATCACCCTCCGGCGGACATAATGGTACACCAGCTTCTAGCATACCGCTTGGATCAAGTAGTTTTGCACCTTCAGCGGAAAGCACACCAGCTTCTTCACCTGCAACTTTTACTACCGGTAGAATATCTTCCAATTTCCAAGGTATGGATCTAGCAGATATAATCTCATTAAACTGTTGCAGCATACGAGTATTATAATTATTAGTCTCACTATCAATCGGGAACATACCGGAGGCATCACCGACACCAAGCACCTTTTCACCGGTAAGTTTCCAATGAACATAACCGGCTAATGTTGTTATGTAGTGAACATCATTTATATGATCTTCATTGTTTAGAATCGCTTGATATAAATGAGCAATACTCCATCTTTGTGGAATATTAAAGTCAAAAATTCTCGTCAACTCTTCAGCAGCCTCTTCTTGTTTCGTATTGCGCCAAGTGCGGAAGGGAACCAGTTGCTGATTTTGCTTATCAAAGGCAAGATATCCATGCATCATGGCAGAGAAGCCGATAGCTCCTAGTTTTCTAAGCGGAACACCATAGGTATTATTTACATCTTCCGCCAGTTTAGAAAAGCAATCCTGTAAACCTTTCCATACATCCTCTAGGGGATAGGTCCATATACCATGATCAAGGGTATTCTGCCAATCGTGGCTTCCATATGCAATCGGCGTATGTGCTTCATCAATAAGTACCGCTTTGATCCTAGTGGATCCCAGTTCAATACCAAGGAAAGTTCTGCCACTCTCTATGGCTTGCACATATTGTTTCTTATCCATTTGTTTTCCTCCTATTCTATATAATTTTTAGATATTGCAAAACATGATAACCATATCAAGATTTCATACAAGAGATGTATCTTCCCAAGCAAAGCATGTGTGCTTGTTCTACTTATACATACAAGTTTCGACTTTATTCTAACTTGTACGCACATCTTCTTGTATATATAATACCGCATTTGGCATAGGGTTTCAATAATAAAATTATAAGTTAATTTAACTTCCCAATTCCATTGCGGTAAATCAATATCAATTTATTTCTATATTATTCTTCTATACTCCATGGAAGAACTGTTGCTATTTCTTTTTTACCATTTAACATGTTAATCATCTTTTCTGCTGCTAGCTGCCCCAACTTTTCTTTGGGATTTGATAAAGAGAGAAATGGTATCGCAGATATCTGTGCATAGGTGCTATTATCAAAACTAACAATTTCCACTTGATCAGGTACTTTAATGTTAAGATTCTGAAGAATACTCATTACCTCCAAAGCAACCTCATCATTATAGCAGATAACAGCTGTGTATCCTTCTATTAGCTGGCTCATGTAGAATTCAAGCAACTGACTTTTATTTTCTGTCGTATACCACAATACATGGTCATCTTCCACAGTAAGTCCGGCATTATGAAGAGCACTGGTGTATCCAGCATATCGATAATGTCCTTGGATATCATCACCTTTAAAAACGCCGGCTATTTTCTTATGGCCTTTTTTAAGAAGAGTTTCACAGGCGATTCGGCCACCTGCACGATCATCTGCTACAACATAGATAGGATCTGTTAAATCCGGATAGTATCCATTAATAAATACTACAGGAATATTGTACTTTGCAAACTTATCATATAAATCTATATTCGGATTGGGTAAGGCGGTTTTTGTTCCCTCTACAATTAATCCGTCGATGGGTTTTTGCAAAAGTTCTGTTAGAATATGGCGCTCATTATCTACTCGGTTTTTCGTTGCAGAAACCAAGGAGGTATAGCCATTTTCTGATAACACATGGTCAATTCCTTGCAGAATTGATGGAAAAATATATTCGCCAATATAGGTAGTTATAATGGCAATGTTATGTGAGATCGTATGACGTCTAATCTGGTTTTGTACAAAAGTACCACTTCCCTGTACCCGTAGAGCCAGTCCCTCCCTTTCTAAAATCCCAATCGCTTTACGAACCGTATGGCGACTGTAACCTGTGCTTGCAGCTAATTCATTTTCACTGGGCAATCTTTCCCCACTTTTATATTCACCGTTTTTTATCTTCACTCGCAATTTACCTGCAAGCTCTGCATATTTGTGCTCGCTCATTGGCGAACCTCCTATTTTATATATTTCTATAAAGTTTTCGTTTCACTTATCAATCTCGATTATACCATCTAGAGTCAAACTATAAAAGGGAAATTTTGATGTTATGTTAATATCTTAAAATCCCTTTACGAAAAAAGATAGCAAGATTTATAGGAAGAAGTCTATAATTTTGCTATCTTTATATTTCATTTCTATTAAATTATTTAATTAGCATAATTATCAAAATATCCTTGCACAAGAACAAATGGAGTTCCCTTATCACCGCTACCGGATGTTAAATCGCAGAGGGACCCGATAAGATCAGTTAGTCGACGAGGGGTTGTACCTTGTGAAGCCATCTCACCAACTAAGTCTTCATCCTTATTACGGATGTATTCTGAGATTGCCTTTTTCAATTCGTCCCCTTCTAAGCCAGAGAATTGATTGTCTGCAAGATATTTTAACTTAACTTCATTTGGTTGTCCTTCCAAACCATCGGTATATGCTGGTGATACAACAGGATCTGCTAGCTCCCAAATCTTACCTGCCGGATCTTTAAATGCACCATCACCATAAACCATAACTTCAATTTTTTTCCCCGTTCTATCTAGCAATCCCTTTTGTATATCCTCAACAACCTTTTTGCACGCACGAGGGAATAATTTCACTGTACTTTCCGTTGCTTTATTACTTCCTAAGAGGCCGTAACTCTCATTATAGCCACTTCCATCTACAGGAGCAGTTAATAAATCATCTAGGCCAAACACCTTTTTGGCCCCTGCCGCTTTCAGCAATCGCTTTGAACGGTTTCGGCTATGAATATCACAGCAAAGAACACTCTTAGTATATTCTAAAATTGTACGACAATCATTAGCAAATATCACTTCAACTTCACAGCCAGCGCTAGTAATCAGCTCTTTGTAAAATTCAATATAATCAACACCTGTAAATACATGTTTTTGATAACCGAATAGCTCACGGTATCTTTCTTCGCTTAATACATCCTTCCAAGGGTTAATTCCCTTCTCATCAAGTAAATCTATATCCAACAAATGATTGCCTACTTCATCGGATGGGTAGCTTAGCATTAAAACAATTTTCTTTGCTCCCGCTGCAATTCCTTTCAGGCAAATAGAAAAACGGTTTCGGCTTAAAATCGGGAAGATAACTCCAATAGTATCATCACCAAATTTTGCACGGACATCCGTTGCAATTTGGCTTACATTAGCATAATTACCTTGTGCACGAGCAACTACAGCCTCTGTAATACCCACAACATCGCGATCGCGTAGTTCAAAGTTTTCACTTTTCGCAGCATTCACAACGCTTTCTACAACGATTTCTGCAATATCGTCACCTTCCTTGATAATCGGAGCGCGAATTCCTCTCGATACAGTACCAATCATTCGTTCCATAGTCTAAATCTCCTTTGATTACTAATTCAGTAGTTCATCTATATTATAGCTATAATCTTGTCCAATGTAAAACGAATACTTATTATACCCTCCATAAGCTGGTCTTATATCTTAATAAAACCTGCCTATTATTTTATTATACCCATTTGATCAAATGGATATATTCGATAAATTGCCTTACCTTCAACTTGTTTTATATCGATTGGTCCAAAATCTCTGGAATCCCAACTTACTTCTCTATTATCACCGATTACAAATAATTCATTTTCTTTTATAATAATTGGAAGTTCTACCTTTCCTGGGAATGTTCTTCCATTTGCATAAGGTTCCTCCAGTTTCTCGCCATTAATATAGATAGCACCATCTTTAATATCTATTTCATCACCAGATATTCCCACTACCCTTTTCACTAATCGTTCTTTCTCCTTAGCTTCCCCATTACCAATTGGAAATCTTCTTTGAAAACTCTTGGTGAATTCTTCAATAAAAGTGCCCTTTTCTCCATCACCAAAAAATATAATGATATCACCTCTGTCCGGCTCATCGAAAATATAGCTTAATTTATTAACAACCAACTGCTGCCCCTCATATAAGGTATTTTCCATCGAGCTTTGCTCTACCTGGGCTTTGGCAATAGCAGTACTATCAATAATTAAATACAGAAAAAAAGCGATTACAATGACCCCAAGCCAGCTTCCAATCTCCTTTAATATCTTCTTATTCTCCTGCATATCCCTTCCTCCATAAATTTTTTACTTAAATATTCCCCGTCTACATATCCTCAAAAACTGGTTCGCCCTCAAGGAAGACGGAGTTCAGACCGAGTTTTTCAAAATAGGAACACATCTTTTGACATGCAAATTTCTCAGTTGAATAATGAGTTCCTCCCAGTACGTTAATATGATTCTTCCGCTCATATTCATGTATTTCTGAAAAATACTCGCGATTTGATGAAATGCCAGTAATCAGCACATTCACATTATTCTCAATCATTTCCGAAATGGTATCTAGGTCATTTCCTCCACCTGCAACAATTGCAACACGTCCATCTTTTATAGTAGGAACTCCGTATAAATAAAGCCTTGTACGATGCCCTAGTAGGTCAGAAAAAAGTTTCTCTAACTCATACATGGTTTTACACTTTGTTTTACCAATGACTCCACATAAGGAACCATGATATGGAACAAACGGCTTTTCTATTTCGATATCCAGCGCATCTGCAAGGGTTTTACTTGTAGAATATTCACTGTAATTATCGAGAGGCACATGCAAATTATAGATCGATATTCTCTTCTCTTTGAATTGCTCCAACAGCTTTTTATCCATTGGATAAAAAGGAGAAGATCTCCTACTATCCCAAATTAATGGATGGTGTACAAATAACATAGCGTCGGTAATGTTCATATGAAGCATTTTTTGCATGATATTTTCTGTAGGAAAAACAGCAGTAAAGACTTTGTTAATTTCATTTGCGAAATCACAAACCAATCCCATACTTCTTTCTTTAAAATTAGTCGAAATATAATCTTCAATTTCCAGCATATCTTTTGCCCAATCATCACTTAATTCTTCAAAGATAAAATCTTTTTCTAATTGATCATACAATGCAATTGCTTTCATAATTGACCTCATTTCTCTGCAGCTTGTTACTTGTCTTACTTGAAATACAATATTCCCATTGTGAAATAATACATGTATAAGTCTGTACATCTACGAATTCTATACACCTATATTACCACGCATTTCTAAAAAAAGGTAGTTATTTTTACAACAAATGATTTCTAGAACTTATTATGATATCTGTAATAATGGTCGATATAATAAACAACATAGAACATTTCACGATTAAACAAAGGAAAGGGGGATGTTCGAATGGACATCAGTAAGACGACACTCCCAAATTATAAATCCAACAAATCAAGGGCACCTTTTACGTGTACTTCCTCTGAAGCAGCTAGAATATCTGACGTTTCCACTAAACAAGTTTCTTGGGACGTTTCCCAATTAAAAGAGGGACAGATCATAAAAGGTGAAATTATAGATCTAAGAAGAGAAAGTGTAACAATACGGTTAGAACCTAGCAACCTTGAAGTTATTGCAAGATTAGAGGGGGACTTTCCCCTTGCCATCGGACAAACCACTGAATTTCAAGTGACACTGAACACTGCTGATCAGTTGACATTAAAGTATGTTTCGTCCAATATGCAAACAACAACAGAAGCTTTGATTGCAAAAGCACTTACTGCATCCAATCTTCCCTTGTCAAATCGAAATAAATCATTGGTAGCACTGCTTTTAAATCATAAAATGCCCATCGATAAACAATCATTGCAAACTATGGTTAAATTATCGCATCAGTACCGTGACGCCAACCCACTAACTTTGGTACTAATGCAGAAACATCATATTCCTATAACGAAGGAAAACATAATCCAATTTGAAGCTTACGCTAGCGGAACAAATCAGCTATTATCACAGATCAATGAATTATCTAAGAATATTATCGATTTACTACAGATGCCTACATACTACACACCCGTCCATGATGATAACCCGCTACACAAATCAGGTGAAACTGCAAACAAACTAAGTCTTCCTGAAGATATTGCAAATCAGCAAAACACTTATGACAATAACATAAATAACCAAAAGACTCCTAGCACCGATACTATTGCAGCTAATCCCTTTGACGATATAAATCAACAAGAGATGCCAGCAGGCATTGAACACAGTCCGTCCAGTCAAGACCTTGATCTATTATCTGGGCATATTAGCACTGATATCAATGAAATGTCTGAGAGTCTAATTTTAATCAATAAAACCATTCTAGATTTACTTTGTGAGGATATATCAGAGACAGCTTTTAATGAGACTCCAAATTCTATCAATGCCGTACCTTTGTCTACGTTAGACGTTAGCATTCCACCCCGTATTTCAGATGATTTTATTGTTTCCAACCAAAATGGTCGAGAAATTCAGACGATATTAAATGAAGAAGAAAGGTCTAATCTTCTTGAATATATAAAGCCTTTCCCTGAAGCCAACCAACTAAACACTACTTTGGCAAATGGTAGGGCTCCTATTGGAAACATTCTTCACCTTATTAATAGGAACATATCATCCCAAGGCATATACCCGGTACTTAAGTTGCTACAATCCTCAGAATATGCCAAACTTCTCAAGGAAGCATTTCATGAGAAATGGACGCTTTCACCAGAAAAACCCATCGACAGTGATATTGTATCCAAACTTTATGAAACACTAGAGGAGGATATAAACCGCTTAAACAACTTAATAAAAGCAAGTAAGGATACTCCGGAATTAACACGGATGGAGGAACCTATAAAAGATTTGCAAGGAAACCTTTCCTTCCTTAAAGATTTAAATCAAATATTTACCTATCTTCCACTTCCTCTGCAATTAAAAGAGCAGACCACTCATTGTGATTTGTATGTACTTGCAAGAAAAAAAGCCCGAAAGGATCCAAAAGATGGCCTTAATATCCTTCTTCATCTGGACATGGCAAATTTAGGTCCATTAAATATTTATATTAAGATGAAAAACCAAACGATTCATGCCAAATTTTATCTTGCTGATTCTGCTGCAGGCCAATTACTTACCAAGCATATGAATTCTCTTACAAATGCCATGCAAAAGAAAGGCTATAGCTTATTTACAGAAGTAGTGAACACCTATAAAAAACCAGATTTTATCAGTGATTTTATGGAGCATGATGCCCTAGATATGGAGATACAAAGATACACCTTTGATGTTCGGACTTAAGATAAAAAGAGACAAAAAAGCCTGCCTTAGTTGGTATAAGATTGAACCTAACGAAAAGCAGGCATTTTATTATTCTTCACTAATTCTTCTATCATATTCTTCAAATATGTATGACAAGATGGTCGCCATTCCTACAAATTCGCAACCATACATATGCATTTTACCTTCCAATGGTTGACTACGAACAATCTTAATTACACAATGCAGGGCATCCTCTTCATTTAGTTGAAGCGTTGCATTGAAATAATAGCCAACCGGTAATATACTTTCGGATTTAAATCCTATACCCATTTTTGAAATATTAACCACTTCAATGGGAGCGTTAATATCTTTAACTTGAATATTATCCTGCTTATATAGGTTCATGATGTCTAATGATAATGAAACGGGCATTCTTTTTGCCCTTCTTCTCTCCTGCATTGTTCCCTCCTGTTACTAGTTAATTTAGATACCTTTTTGCCTTGAATTGGCACTTCTTTATTATAGTAGAAATGGTTGATTTTTACAATGATAAGTTGCCAAAATAAGAATATTATATAATTATTGATTTAGAATGTTATATAATCATTGATCTAGAATTTTCTTAATCATCTGATTTACCATCTTAGGATCTGCCTTCCCCTTTGTTTCCTTCATGGTTTGTCCAACCAGATATCCAAAAGCTTTTGTTTTGCCATTCCTGTAGTCTTCCACCGATTGTCTGTTTTCGGCAATCACTTTTTCGATTATCGATTGAAGTACTCCATCATCAGATACCATGCTAAGTCCATGCTCGATTACGTATTCATCCGGGTCAACATTCTCCTTGAAAACATGCTCAAATACCTCCTTAGCAACCGTGCGATTAATCTTTCCCGCTTCAATCATTTCAATTAATTTTGCCAGTTGCACTGGGGTAAATGAAATTTCTTCTGCCTCTATATCCTCTTCCTTTAACAGACGCATCACTTCCACCATTAACCAATTGGAGACTTCTTTTGGCCGGCCGCATATGGCTACCGTTTCCTCAAAAAACTGTGCCAGATATTTATCACTGGTAATAATCTTAGCATCATAGGCTGGTATGCCAAATTCCTTCTCAAAACGTAACATCTTCTCATCACCAAGTTCCGGCTGACGATTACGTATATCATCTATCCATTCATCGCTTATTATTAATGGAGGTAGATCTGGTTCTGGGAAATATCGATAATCCCGGGCATCTTCTTTGGATCGCATAGCAAAACTGGCGTTCCTTTCATCATCCCAACGTCTCGTTTCCCTAATCACCGGTTCGCCCTTTTCTAAAAGTGCAATCTGCCTTTTCTTTTCTCCTTCAATTGCTCTGGCGATTGCCTTAAAGGAGTTCATATTTTTCATCTCTGTTCTGGTACCCAGTTCTTTAGCCCCTACTTCACGAACAGAGAGATTGATATCAGCCCTTAAGGAGCCTTCCTGCATCTTACAATCGGAAACTCCTAGGTATTTTAAAATTTGTTTTAATTTCTCCAGATAGGCAATAGCTTCTTTGGCAGAGTGCATATCCGGTTCACTAACAATCTCAATTAGAGGAATTCCACAGCGGTTATAATCCACCAGCGTATAATTTCCATCTTCTATATGGGTTAACTTGCCAGCATCCTCCTCCATATGGATTTCATGAATTCCTATGGTTTTTTTCCCAAGCTCTGTATCAATTGTAATTCCACCATTTCTTCCAATTGGTTGATAAAGTTGGGAGATTTGGTATGCTTTCGGAAGATCCGGATAGAAATAATTTTTGCGATCAAACCTACATTGCTGGGTAATATCACAATTTAGAGCAAGTCCTGCTGCAATTGCATATTCCACCGCCTGCTTATTTATTACAGGAAGGGATCCAGGCATACCGGTACATACCGGACAGCATTGCGTATTTGGTTCTCCTCCGAATTCTGTGCTACAGAAGCAGAACATTTTTGTTTTGGTTGATAGTTCAACATGAACTTCCAAGCCAATTACCACTTCATATCTTTTCACTTAAAGACCTCCTTCCCTTTGCTAATCTTGTGATTTATTATTTGGATGCATCTGAGTTTCCTGTGAATTTACTATATCAATTCCTTCTCTTAAGGTTGTTGGTCTTTCATATCCCACAGCCTGTTCAAAGCTGTAAGCAGCTCTTATAAGATCCTTTTCCCCAAATTCCTTACCAATCAATTGAAGTCCAATCGGAAGACCCTTCTTATCCCTACCACACGGAAAGCTGATTGCAGGCAGACCCGCTAGATTTACCGATACAGTATAGATATCAGATCGATAACTTTGTAATGTTCCCTGTGTCTTTTCTCCAAGTTCTGGCGCTGTTCGAGGTGAAATTGGTCCGAGGATAAGATCAACATTTTCAAATGCTTTCTTAAAATNTTGTTTTATAAGGGAACGTACTTTTAATGCTTTCCTATAATATGCATCATAATAGCTTTCGCTTAATACTAGAGTTCCCATCATTATTC
>JGI24708J26588_10001664_pt1 | contig 17468 bp, 13 predicted proteins | sample BioPla1DNA2_FD_26588 | JGI IMG/M metagenome (IMG submission 26588) | reverse complement strand
TTACATGATTTATTTGGTTAAAAAACCATTGTACCGAAAGGTGAGATGTGACTCATCTTTTTTTATTTTGAATTTACACCAACTATAGGGACTTTATCGTAAGGTATTCGAACCAGGTTTGCTAGACATGATAATTTCCCTGCTTTTATCAAGTAACTGGAAAATTTTAGTACTCTTACTACCCATAGTTATTTGATTTCTTACGAAAGAATAATAATCTATGTCGCTACTTATTAACTCCGTTAAAGACATTTTAGTATTAGAAATAAATTCCATTAACTTTTTATATTCATTAGAGGTAATATTATGTCGAAATCTATCACCAAATAATTCAGAAAAATTATCTAATTCACATGGTCTAATTGCTACCTCATAAGAGTCTATAACTAAAATTGACATTTTCTTATCCAGCATGTCTATTTCATCACTATGGATAGATAGTTTCACAGCATAATTATCAACAATTTCTTGTTTTGTAAATGCTATTACACGATCAAATTTACTTGTATTAGCATAAGCCATTGTAAAAGTAACTTCATAATAAATATTTTCATCTATAAAAAATGGTTTTATTTTTTGAATATAATATCTATCATCATACATTACTCGTCGACTACTCTTGCTAGGCTTATTGATTTTTTTGCTATTTTTGAATAATATTCATTAAGCTCCGTATCAATGTTTAAAGGGAATTCGTTTATATTTTCTAAAACATTCATATTGTATTTTTCTTTTAAAAACTTCTTAACCTTTAATAAATACTCATAATATTTTAACATCAATCTTTCTGACCCATCACCATCAACAGTATAGTGAGATACAGATTTCTGTAACAAATCATGAAATTTGTATAAAAATCTAAGATTTCCTCTACTTTTAATATACTTTAAAGCTGCCACTCTAAAATCATAGTCATTAGGATTAACATCATCCCCCTGTGAAAATTCTTTAATTACAATATACTCAATAAAATTTCTTAAATATCCCAAAATATTTTGGCTCAACAAGCCTCGATCAATTTTCTTAAAATATGATATATTTTCACAAATTGCTAAATTTGTATCATATATCGATTTATCTATTCTTAACATTATTACCTCGCACTATTTAATTTACACAACTATTTTTCAAAAAAATTTAGAAAATCTAATTAACATTATTCTCTAATATTTCTTCAAAATTCAACAAGAGCTCCAGTCCCTAAAGACCAGAGCTTTTACTTTTTCTAAGCCACTCGGGAACATTCCCAGCATTATTCTTTTAAACTTTTTTACCCAATTTTGTCCCGGTTGCACTTTTAAAATAGCTAAACCCCTTGATTTTACGCCATTTGTTACCTCTGGGCCTACTCCCACTCAATCGTTGCCGGAGGCTTTCCAGTAATGTCGTAGACGATACGATTTATGCCATCTACTTCGGAGATGATTCGGTCGGTAATTTTGTTCAGTAAGTCAAACGGTATTTCGGCAGCTACAGCTGTCATGAAGTCAACTGTTTTTACTGCTCTTAAAGCCAGAGTATAATCATAAGTTCTAGCATCATCTTTCACACCGACTGATCTAAGATTGGTTAAAACGGCAAAGTATTGGCTGAGTTCTTGATCCATGCCCGCTTTAGCTATTTCCGCACGATAGATTGCATCGGCATCGCGTAAGAGATCTGCTTTTGCTTTGGTAATCTCACCGATTATTCTAATTCCGAGTCCCGGACCCGGGAATGGCTGACGCCAGACTAAATCAGCAGGGATACCCAATGCTAAACCGACTTGGCGCACTTCATCTTTGAATAAATCTGCCAAAGGTTCAATGATTCCTTTAAAATCAATATCTTCAGGTAAACCTCCAACATTGTGATGGCTTTTGATCAATTTCCCATCTCCGGCACCTGATTCAATAATGTCTGGATAAATTGTGCCTTGAACCAGATAATCTGAATTATCAATCTTTTGAGATTCTTCTTCAAAAACTCTAATAAACTCTTCACCGATGATTTTTCTTTTTTGTTCTGCATCGGTTATACCGGCTAATTTACCAAGAAATCTCGCTTCCGCATTAACCCTGATAAAGTTCATATCGAATTGGTTAAGAAAGATTTGTTTAACTGAATCACCTTCATCTTTGCGCATTAAACCGTGATCCACAAAAATGCAATTTAGCTGTTTGCCGATTGCTCGATGTACCAAAACTGCAGCAACTGAAGAATCAACACCGCCCGAAAGACCGACTATCACTTTGCTCTGACCGACCATCGCTTTAATTTCTGCAATTTTATTTTCAATGAAATCTTCAATCAACCAATCAGCTTTCAGTTCTGCAATCTCAAATAAGAATTTTTTCAGCAGTTCTTTTTCTGCTGCTGTTTGTTTAAACTTGGGTTGTTCAGCAAAACTGAGAATTTTTTGTTCAGGATTAGCTTTAAGAATCTGTTCAGATAGAGAAATAGTTAAAATTGGTAAGTTTAAATCCAAAATCAGAGGAATAATCTGTTTGATCTTTGCTATCTCTTGTGCTGATTCCTCTTCAGCTGAAGATCCTATTAAGATCAAAGCTTGATAATTATCTTTTTTTAAATTTTCTAAATCAGCCGTATACGGTTTTACTTCACTATAAACATTTAAATCACGTACTCTTCTGGCAATTAGTTGAGCATGAGGTGAGCCACAATCTATGATTAAAACTTTTTGATAATTTATTCCCGGCATAGTTTTCTCTTTCTAAAGTTAATTTTGTTAATAATTGATCTTCTTGTTAATTAGACTAGTTTTAGGTTAATTCTTATCTATAAGGTCTATTACATGTTCAGATCATCAACTGAGTCCAAATATTCTTCCAGGTAAGGCATCACTTTGGCAATGCTGCCTTCTGCAAATGGATTATCTAAATTGGCCAGTTCCAGCAATTCCAAGAAAGGCTTACTGCCTCCAGCTTGGCAAAGCTTGAGATAATCCGACCATGCAGCCCGGTGATCTTGCCTGTCTTTTGCAAAAAATTGGAAAGCACAGACTTGAGCCAAAGTATAATCTATGTAATAAAAAGGAACAGTGAAAATGTGCAGTTGACGCATCCATTTGCCACCATCTTCTAAATAAGTATTGCCATCAAAATTAAGATGCGGTTGATACTTGTTTTCAATCTCGCGCCAAGCTGCTTTTCGCTCAGCCGGAGTGGCTTCCGGATAGGTATATACCCAATGTTGAAACTCATCAACTGCTACTCCGTAAGGAATGAACTCTATCGCACCGCTTAAGTGAGAAAATTTAAATTTTTCAGTTTGTTCACCGAAGAATAATTCCATCCAAGGCCAAGTAATAAATTCCATGCTCATGGAATGAATTTCTGCAGCTTCTAAAGTTGGCGAAACATATTCGGCAGGGATTAAATCTTTGCTCTGATAGCCTTGAAAAGCATGACCTGCCTCATGGGTCATCACTTCAACATCACCTTTGGTCCCGTTGAAATTAGCAAATATAAAAGGCGCTTTATAATTCGGAAGATCAGTACAATAGCCACCGGCTTCTTTACCCGGCTTTGCTAAGAGATCCATTAATTCATAATCCAGCATAAAATTGAAGAATTCATCAGTCTCAGGCGATAATTCCTGATACATCTTTTTTGCTTGCTCGATGATCCAGTCCGGATCACCCTCCGGAATCGGATTTCCCGTATTAAAGGTCAAGACTTCATCATAATGTTTCAGTTGATCAAGATTTAACCTGGCTCTTTGACGCTCTTTTAAGTTGGTGACAAAAGGGACCACTTCTTGGTAAACTTGCTCCCGATATTTTTTCACATCCTCTGCAGTATAATCGGTGCGTGACCAACGATAATAAGCAAGCTCAATGAAATTTTCATAACCTAGTTTTTGAGCCATTTTGGTTCTCACTTTAACCAGATCGTCATAGATCCGATCTAATTGAGCTTCATTTTGAGCAAAAAATCCATAATAAGCCTCTGTGGCAGCTTTACGTCTGGCTCGGTCTTTATCCTGACGGAAAGGTTCCAATTGGGCTAAGGTATATTTTTCACCTTCAAATTTTACTTCTGCCGAAGCAATCAGTTTAGAATATTCGGTGTTCAGTTTGTTTTCTTCTATTAAATCGGGCAGAATTTCAGGTGAGATAGTTTTAGCTTGTACTTCAAGTTTGTTTAGATAATGCGGTCCGAATGCTTCAGTTATTTCCGGTTTAAAGTCAGATTTGAGTACAGCTTGATTAAAACGATCAATCAATTCCTCATAGACCGGCATATTCTCATTAAAGAACTCAATTTCACGATCATAAAACTCATCTTTTGTATTAACGGTATGACGAATGTAGGCAATACTATATTCGGTCAAAAAGTTGTTTTTCAGGGTGTCCATTTGACGTATCAATTTTAATTGCTTTTCGCCGCTCTCGGCCTGTACAAAGTCTTCAAGGATGGTAGCAAACTCTGATTTTAATTGATCCAGATCAGGTCTTTTATATTCTATATCTTGAAATTTTTTCATTTTTTCTCCCATGTTTATCTCTATCAAATTTATTATTAGTATCTTATTAAGTTTCTCAAGGCATTGCAAAACCTCGCCGTTGTTTGGCTAGCTTGATTAAATAATCGGCAATTTGCGGATTGTTTGGCAAAAAACCGCCATGAGCATAGGTGCCGATCAGATTTTTGTATTGCACGCCTTCGGTCTTATCAAGCCCATTATTACCAGAACCTTGGATTACTCTACCTAGCGGTTTCACATTTTTTCCTAAATAGGTTCTGCCCGCATGCTCTTCTATACCGCTCAGTATCCTATCTACAAGCGGTAAATCTGCTTCAAATTGTAAATCACCGGCAATCCGTTCTGGCTCTGCAATCGTCTCGAGATCTAAAACTCCCAGGCCTTTCATCTCATAGCCTTCCAGATCAACATATCGTTGTCCCATCAATTGATAGCCACCACAAATACAGAGCATAACCACTCCGTCTTCAATCGCTTGACGCAACGATACTCCTTTAATTTTAATTAAATCATCTGAAACTTTGCGTTGAGCACTATCTGCTCCGCCACCTATAAAAACAAAATCGTATTTTTCCGGATCAAACAAATCACCGATCGTTAAATGATCAATTNCNAATTCCAGACCCGNTTCTATAGCTCTTCGTTTAAGAAAATTAGGATTATCNCTATCTCNGGGGAAATTTAGATAATCAGGATAAAGGTGAGCTAAATAAAACTTTTTCTTCATGACTATTCCTAAGTTATTTGTTTATTACCTTTTGTTTCAATGCTAATTTTTCGTCAGACATTATACTAAAATTCAATTCCCTTGCGTCCAATTAAGTTTTCAGTTTCATAAGGATGCTTTATAGCTGATATTTCAGAATAATAATCTGCAAGCTCAATCAATTCCTGCGAAGGATTACGTCCCGTTATGACCAGCTCTATTTGGGGCGATTTTTTCTGAATAAAATCGATTAATTCTTGCTCGACCAACATTCCCGTGCCAATTGCATCTAAAATCTCATCAAAGATTATTAGATCTACTTGGTTCTCTTCGGCCAGTTTTTTTGCTTGTTCAAAATAGTTCTGGCTGCAGATTTTTGTTTGATTTTTTTCTTGATCATTCATACGAAAAACAAACTTTTGAGTTGGCATGCCTGAGAGTACCTTTATCTGAGGTAGCTTGCGCAAAATATTGAGTTCAGATGAATCGCCAAATTTTAAGAATTGAATAAAAAGAACTCTTAGTCCGTAGCCTGCAGCACGCACAGCTAGCCCTACTGCAGCAGTTGTCTTTCCCTTGCCGTTACCGGCATAAATATGTACTTTGCCNGTTTTTAGTCCCGGTGTATTATTTTCCATTTTGTTTTCCTAATTAGCTTTCTAAGCATTGTATCTAAGTTAAAATCATACAGGATTATGGTCTGCAAATCATCAGTTATTTAGAGATTTGTCTTCAAGCTCAATTTGTAAGTTATTCTCAATTCAGTTAAGTTAAATAAACTACTATTTCTAATCTGAACGGAGTTTTCTGAATGAATTATGTTTTAATCGGTATGCCCGGCAGCGGAAAAACCACAATCGGTAATTTACTGGCCGAACAGCTTAATTATGATTTTGTGGATAGCGATCATTACCTGGAAGCAAATTCAGAGGAAACAATCCCTGAAATGTTTGCCAAAAGCGAAGCTTATTTCCGAAGTCTTGAAACCAAAGTGATTAAAGAAATCTCAATGCTTAAGCAAACTGTAATTGCTACCGGTGGCGGGGTTATTTTAAATGAAGAAAACATGCTTCATCTAAAAAAGAATGGTTTGATCATTTTCCTTGATCGTTCGCCTGATCTAATCATGCGTGATATATCTAATCATGAAAGACCCTTACTAGCTGAAGATAAAAATCGCCTCTACAATTTATATGAAGAAAGAATTGATCTTTATCATCAGTACGCTGACATCGTGATAGCAAATGACGATCGCTCTGATCCTGAGTCGGTTGTAGCTTCAATCATCAAACAAATTTCTAATTCTCTCTAATCCTTTCTTATCCGGACAACATTTTCGATTAACAACTTAACTCTTTCATATTCGTAAAGCTTTCCTACTGCTATACTAAAAAAGCTGCTCCGCTTAGAGCAGCTTTTTATTTTAATTAATTATTTCCATCAAATAATCAACCACTAAAAATTTACGTGTCGTTCAATTATGAGCAACCGGTTGTGGTGCCGCAATCGAGACAGACATCGCAGGTACCGTTTCTGACCATACGTGCGCTGGAGCAATTGGGGCAAGTTGTACCATCATAGATTCTTTCTCCATATTGGGCTGCTTCAATTGCATCTTCATGTACATACTCTTCAAATCCTACTTGGGTGATCATCGGAGATGAGTCAGGGTTGGTCGACTCTTGAGTTCCGGGACCGAAACTGTAGATTGCCGAATTGCCCAATGTATCCATCTGTTCTTGATCAGGTTTGACTTGAATCCTGGTGAAATCACCAATTTCCAGATCGATAATTTTGCTGATTAAGTCGGAGATTGAAGTACAATATTTAATATTGGGATGGCGAGATACGAAACCATAAGGTTCATATTTTTGACCACGCAACATCTTAGCAATATTATGGGGCGGAATTTTATATTGCAACATAACAGAGATAGTTTTGGATAATGAGTTCAGTAAACCCATGATCGTAGTACCTTCACGGTCAGTTGTTATATAGATTTCTGAAATTTCGCCTAATTCATTACGATTGACGGTTGTATAGATTTTTACATCTTCGATTTTTGCCGGATGAGTACGTCCTGATCTGATTCCGACCAGTTTTTCCCTTTGTGAAGCATGAGAATGAGGCATACTCATATCTTCCGGATCCATAGTACGCAGTGAGCCTTCAGCTGAAGATGCTCTACCGGAAGTAATTTCGTTTTCCAGTATTTTGATCTCTGAATTTAATTCTTTAGTTGTTGATTCAAGCATACTTGCCCGCTCTAATAATTGAGCATAGGACAGATCTGCCAAAGGCATTTCAGCAACTTGTTCAGCATCCAGTTGGATATTTAAGGGTTGGGCAAATTTGGAACCATCACGATATAAAGTAATTCCTTTGATTCCAAGTTTCCATGACTCTAAGGCAACTTCCTGAAATTCATTTATTGTTGCTGAATTCGGCAAGTTAACAGTTTTCGAAATAGCTCCCGAAATTAATGGAGTGAGTGCTGCAACCATTTTTACATGGCCCATATAATGGATGAAGCGCTTCCCGGTGCCGCATTGATTTGCTGTATCAAAAATTGAATAGTGTTCAGGTTTCAGATGAGGAGCACCTTCAATTTTACCATCGACAATTCTGCCGTTTTCTTTACGTAAAATGTAGTCGACAATATCTTTAATCTCATCCTCAGTATAATCAAGTGAACGCAGGCCTGTTTCAAGCATTGGATTAACTAATTCCATGAAACCGCCACCGACAAGTTTTTTGTAGGTTACATGTGAGAAGAAAGGTTCGATACTTGTTGCAGCGCAATCCATNGCAAAAGATATGGTACCGGTCGGTGCAATAACTGAAACTTGAGCATTGCGATAACCGTACAATTCACCGTATTGTTCTGCATCTTGCCAATCTTCAATCAAAGCTTTCGACAATTGCGCTAAACCTAGATCTGCTAACAGTTCATGATCAACGATTAACAAATCATAATTGAGTCCTTCCGGACGATCTTGTCTGGCACCCGCTGCTCTAGCGTGATTACGAATCACACGCATCATATATTTTTTATTAATTTTATATTTAGCAAAAGGTTCTGTTGCTTTGGAGAGCAAAGCCGATGTGCGATAACTGCGACCGGTAATTAAACCGACCAATGTGGCTGCTACAGCNCTTGCTTGATCCGAATCATAAGGCATGCCCATGCTCATTAAGAGTGAAGCCAGGTTGGCAACACCCAAGCCGGTTGAGCGGAATAAATAGGTTTTGCGAGCTATCTCATCAGTTGGAAATTGACCGCCAATAATGGATGCCTCAAGTACCAATTGACATAATTCAATTACATGACGATAAGCTTCAACATCAAAAGTTTTGGTTTGGGCATTATAAAAAGNTAATAGGTTAATTGAGGCTAAGTTGCAGCTTGTATCATCGAGAAAAGCATATTCTCCACAGGGATTAGTAGAATTGATTCGATTATATTTCNCTCCATATTTTCCGTCTTCACCGGCAGGGCATGTATGCCAAGCGTTAAATGTACCATCAAATTGGGGTGCCGGATCAGCACAACGCCAAGCTGATTGATTAAAGGTATCCCAGAGATGTTTAACCGAAACTTCTTTATTAATGGAAGAGTCGACACGTCCGGTCAAAGTAATAGTAGCATCGGGATTATTATCAAGGTTATTAACTTTTTCCATAAAGTCATCGCTAAAGCGAACCGAATTATTACTGTTCTGGCCCGATACTGTGAGATATGCTTCGCCGTCCATATCGGCATCATAACCCATTTTGTTCAAAGCGATTACTTTATCTTCTTCCTTGGCTTTCCAAGTCATGAATTCTTCAATTTCAGGATGGTCTACATCCAAACAAACCATCTTGGCAGCTCTTCTGGTAGTACCGCCCGATTTGATAGCGCCTGCATTACGGTCCAGTCCACGCAAAAAGCTCATTAAGCCGGAGGATTGACCGCCACCGGATAGTCCTTCTCCTTCTCCTCTGATATCAGAGAAGTTACTACCTGTACCGGAACCACCTTTAAACAACTTAGTCTCAGTTACATAATGTTCAGAAATAGAATGTCTACCCAATAATTTATCTTCAATCGAAAGAATGAAGCATGCCGAAGCTTGAGTTTTGGTATATGTATCGCTACTCATCACAACTTTTTCTTGAGCAGGATCATAATAGAAAAGTTCACTCTGTCCACCTTTGATACCGTATGCTTGTGCTAAACCGGTATTAAACCATTGGGGAGAGTTGGGGGCAAACATTTGACTTAAAAGAGCATAGACCAATTCATCATAAAGAATCTTCGCCTCTTCCTGATCGATCATCTGCTCATCTATGAGTTGAGTTACCCAGAAAATTACCATCCGATGAGCAACTTGTTTCATGCTGGTTTCGTGTCCTTGCGGAGTATCCAGACCGGCTTTACGAAAATATTTGGATGCAATTATGTCACATGATTGTTGTGAATAGTGGGCCGGAAATTCCAGGTTTTTTAAGTCTGTTAAAACTTCTCCGGTTTTATAGTCGGTAAGTAAGACATTTCTTTTTTCCCAGGTAAAAAGATCATAAACGGTTTTCTCAGTTTGATCTTCTAATTCCTTGGTAAACTTACGTTTTATTAAATCGGATAATTCAATGTCTAATGCAGATTTGCCGAAATCGGTTAAGACAGTGTTGTTTCTAATATTATGCATCGACTCAGCTCCTTAATATTTGTAGAATATTACAATATTTAGTAGCCAATTTGCTAAACAACCACTACATATTGTGTTAAACGAAATCTATTATGACAAATATAATTGACTAATACAAGCAACTTTAAGCTACTTTTTTCATGAAAATTTGAAGGAAAATTTGATCAATTTTCCGGTCAGCTTTGATATTCAAGCGTTATCTCTAATTTATCATTGATTGAAATTTTATTTTTTAAGAATAAATGTAACGAGAAGAAAAGGTGTCTGTAATCATTCTGAAACATAAGAATTTTGGTTCATTAAATTCCTTTTGCTTTTTACTTTATAGCCAAGATTTGTTTTTGGTAGAATTGTCTGATAATGCTTTGCTACATAGCTTTGGTGTGTCGAATTGTCCAATTTTTTTTTACGAAATTAAGTTTTTTATCATCAAAATTTTATATTGCTATAATGTGACTGAACTTAATTTGAAAACTAGTTATTAAACAAAGGAGAAAAATATGACAAATGTAGATTTAGGCGTACAGTTAGAAGTTGTCGCCCAACATTCAGAAGGTTACTTCGGAGATCCGGCAGGATTTGAAGAACTTTTATACCATACTAAAACAGCTAACTCATTTTTATTGGTTGGCAAAGGCGGTTATAATTCAAAATATTCCGCAACTGTAGTACGTCAATTAACACGTAAACAGGCTCAAGATTATTTAGTTGAAGTAATGGGAGAAGAAGAAGCATATAAAATTATCCCACAACCGGCTAAAAAAACTGCCAAAAAAGCTGCAGCCAAGAAAACTACTACCAGAAAATCAGCAACTAAGAAATCAACTGCTAAAAAATCAACCGGGAAAAAATAATTTCCTAACAATTATTCAAGAACAAACAAAAAACAGAGTGTAGTATTAGCGCTCTGTTTTTTATTGTTCAATTTTATCTGAACAATAAGGATTCTCTCTTTCATATGTTATAATGGAGTAGATTTTGTTTTTTGGAGGAATGTAAATGAATTTTAAGCAATTTTGCTCTGATATATTAATTCTCAGTGATCCCGAAAAAGGTAAACAAATGAGTTCCTACATGAGAGATCAATTTGAATTTTTGGGTGTGCCGGCAGAAAGGCGTAGAGAATCCAGTAAGAAACAATTTGATACTGCTAGAGAAGAGAATGAAATTGATTGGGAATTCGTTGAAGCATGTTGGGAACAAAATTTTCGCGAATTTCAATATGTAGCTATCGACTATTTGATCTTAATGCAACACTTCTTGGAAAAAGAAGATTTAGATCGTATTAAAGATTTAGTTCTCACCAAATCATGGTGGGACACGGTAGACAATCTGAACAAACCTATCGGTACACTGGTCATGACTTATCCTGAATTAGAAGATGAAATGATTGCTTGGAGTAAGGCCGACAATATTTGGTTACGTCGATCTGCAATTATTTTTCAATTAGGATTTAAGAAATATACAAATAAAGAATTACTTTCTGAAATAATTCAAAATAATTTCGATTCTCGTGAGTTTTTCATAAATAAAGCTATTGGTTGGGCTTTGCGTGAATTTTCCAAAACGGATCCCGATTGGGTTGCCGAGTTTTTACGCGAATATAAACATCGTCTAGCAACAATAAGCTATCGTGAAGCTACAAAAATCCTAAATAAGACAAATTAAATCGAGAGGCATTATTCAAAAATAATGCCTTTTTGGATGTAAAAAATATTATTAATTTTTAAGGAGTTTACTTTGCAAAAGTTAATCAGTTGGAATGTAAATGGTCTGCGGGCAATAGGCCGTAAAGGTTTTGTTGAAATGTTACAGGAAATGGACCCTGACATCATGTGTCTGCAAGAGATCAAAGCGGAGCAGGAACAATTACCGAAAAAAATACAAAATATTGAAAACTATCATGCCTATTTTAATTCCAGTCGCACCAGAAGAGGCTACAGCGGCACTGCAATTTATACTAAAACCGAGCCAATTTCGATAGAATATGGTTTAGGTGAAGAGAGATTCGATGCCGAAGGCAGAATTCAATTTGCCGAGTATGATAGTTTTTATTTGTATAATATTTATTATCCCAATGGTCAATCAGGTGACCCTAGGCTGCAATATAAGTTAGAGTTTTACGATTATTTCTTAGAGCATGCCAAAAGCATGATGGCAGATGGAAAATCAATCATTGTCTGCGGTGATGTGAATACCGCTCATAAAGCTATTGATCTGGCTAGGCCAAAAGAGAATGTTAAAAATTCAGGATTTTTGCCCGAAGAAAGAGCATGGCTCGATAAATTCGTGGAAAGCGGTTTAATTGACACTTTTAGAGTGTTTAATCAAGAACCCGATAATTATTCATATTGGGATTATAAAACCAGAGCTAGAGAGCGTAACGTCGGTTGGAGAATCGATTATTTCTATGTTTCAGAGAACTTAAGACCCCGAGTAGTAGATGCGGCTATTCTCAATCAATACTACGGTTCAGATCATTGCCCGATCAGTTTAACAATACTCGACGACTAATTCTCAAAATATTTATTCGATAATTAAAAAAGCAGTTTTCCAAGTTAATGGTAACTGCTTTTTTAGATTAATTCTTAATTATCTAATTAAAGATAACTTGAGTTGTTATTATTGCGTCTCTAAGATATTTGTAATCTCTTCTTTGATTTCCAAGACACTTTCTTCATCCGGTACATACATATAAAGTGAGCTGCCGGGCATTCCATAGGACGGTAACCCTGTCGAGCCGGTACCTAAAAGGCTGATCTTTTGAATGTCCCAAGATTCACCTTCTGTAGATACGTTGACTAAATTCATAATATCCGGTGTCGGCATATTGGTTTCAGCTACTTCATTGAATTTATCCATCAAGGGTCCAATGTTTTGCAGAGCTTCTCTGCTGGTAGCTTTCTTAATCATGCCTTCAATTACTCTCAATTGATTCCTACCACGATCGACGTCTCCTTCTGCTAAATTATAACGTTCACGTGAAAAGGCCAAAGCTTGATCGCCATCCAGATAAATCGTTCCCGCTTCAAAATAATATGATCCGTCATTGGTTGGGAAAGCGACCGGATTCTCTACTTCAATACCGCCTAAGATATCAACTAATTCAATCAAGGAAGTGAAATTCACTCTTGAATAATAGTTAATATCTGTATCCAAGAAATTCGCAACGGTGTTAACCGAAGTTTCAATTCCAAAAATTCCGGCATGGGTCAATTTGTCATAACCGCCGTTTGTTCCGTCAATTTCAACATATGCATCACGAGGGATTGAAGTCATTAGGATTTTTTTAGTTTTGGGATTAACTGTCACAACAATGTTAACATCAGAACGTGAAACAGTTGAGATTTCACCATAGGTATCAATACCACTAATGAACATACTGAAACCTTCTCGGCTGGTATCTACTCTGTTGGCCGTGATCTTAATCGGTGCTTTTACTGCAGTTGTACCTAAAATTCTGGTTTCAGTAGCAAAATCCGGATAGACAGAAGTGATTGAATCATCATGTGCCGAGTTGAAAAGAATTGCATCTGTTTCGCCTGTATATAAAAGACCTACATTATCAATAAAGTTGTCCGCTTTAGTCGTAGTAAAAGTAGCATTATTTTCACTTTGGAGTTGTTTATAAGCATTTTCCAAATTTTCGTCTTTTTCATCTGAAGAAACACCTATGACAACATCATTCAAATCTGACAAAGTTTGGAGCGGTGAGTCTGCCATCACTCGGATATCATAATTAACAAGCTCATATTCTATATTCAATGAATCTAAAGTGCTGATTGTAAAATAGAGAATATATGAAATACCTAATAAAATTACCAAACTTAAGACCCCGATCACAGTCCCTCCGATACGGGAGGATCTTGAGTACTGCCCTTTGTTCAGTAAATAAAATACAATCACATTAATAATAACTATCGTCACTGCAATAACTAAACGATATTTGGTCGGTAAAACGTTATAAACAAACATTACTACAATTACGGCTAGTGAAATTGCAGCTAATAATATGGAAATTACTCTACCAAAAATTAAAGCACCTTTGCCGGCTTGCTCTACAACCTGATGGTTTCGAGGTGGCATTTGTTGATTATGATTCATTCTGTGCATGGAATTTCTGCCTCTTTCATCCGCTTGAACTCCTTTTAAGGNGGGTTGCGGTTGTCTTGGTCCNGGTCTTGNCCCATTACGTGGTCNTCTGTTTGCCGCGTTATGATTCCTATTNCCACCTGCACTNCCGGGACTACGAGCAGGTCTTCCGCCATTACCGGTTTGAGGTTGTCTTACTCCACCGGGTGCAGATTGCGGTCTGCGCATGGNCGGCTGTCCATTTTGACCCTCAGCTTGAAGTCTGCGTGGCCTGATTTTTTGGTCACGCTTTTGTACTTGATCTTTATGCGGTGAAACTAAAGGAATATTCTCCCTAGCCTGATCACGACGCAAGCGATCTTCGCGTTCCGCTTCCAACTTTGCCTGATTTGCATGTTCACGAGCTCTGCGGGCAGCTTCCATAGCCTTGCGCGCAGGGTCGTTGGCAGGATCATGGCCTCCGTAATTATTATTATTCATGATTAAGTTTCCTTTATTTTTTACAAAAATTCATTCACAGCATTATATCTGATAAACAAATACTATACACTAGATAAATCTAAATTATCTTAATTATTACTAAATAACAATCATAAATTGGGATTATTCCTACAATGTTTACAATACATATCTGCTGCATAGCCATATTGAACTAAGCAATCCTCATATTCAGCAAAACAAGGCATTTCCGTTTCAGGATGATCTTGTGCTGCGACGACTGTTTCAAGTTGCTCCAAATATTGTTGATGCAAACTGTCAGTGCTCTCTGAAACTTCATCACAAGTTGCATCCGCACCTTTTTTGATTTTGCCATAAGCTAACATTCTTAAACCATTTAAGATTACTAAGATCGTACTACCCTCATGAGCTACTACACCTAAAGGCAAATTGATCAATTGTAAAACATTAACCACAATTAAAAAGAGAATAACTGCCAAAGAAAAGACAATATTTTGTTTTATTATTTTACCGGTCTGTTTAGACATACCGATAATAAAAGGAACCCGACATAAATTATTTTTTACTAAAATAATATCAGCTGTCTCCATCGCAACATCTGTTCCGCTACCCATAGCTATTCCAACGTCAGAAGTTGCCAGAGCAGGAGCATCATTAACTCCGTCTCCGACCATTAAGACTTTTTTGCCTTGGCTCTGTAAATCTTTAATAATTTCCAGCTTGTCTACCGGTAACAAATTTGCTTTGACCTGATCAACTTCTAGCAAATCAGCAATATATTTAGCATTTTTTTCTTCATCACCGGTCAACATTATCGTCTCAATGCCTTGCTCTTTGAGGCTGGCTATAGCAGTTTTGCTCTCAAGTTTAACCGGATCTGTAATAGCAAAATATGCCATGAATCTATCATTACAGGTAACAAAAACAACAGTCGATCCTCTTTTCTCCAGCAGATCGATTTGATCTTTTTCTGCAGCTGTTAGCTCAAGTTGATTGTTTTTTGGAAAAACCAAGCTGCGATTGCCAATTTTCCAAATTTGAGCTTGATGTTCAAGTCTGAATCCTTTGCCCGTAATATCTTCTATTTGATCCAGTTCTATTATTTCTGTGCTACTGAGGCTGATCATAAAAGCATTGGCAATCGGATGGGTTGAAGTGGATTCAGCAGATTTGACGATGCGATTGACCAGATCTGCTTGTTCAGGATCATGGTAATAATAGTCTGTAATTCTGGGCATTCCTAAAGTTAAAGTACCGGTCTTATCAAAAACCACTGTATCGACGGTAGCAGTAACGTCCAAAATATCTCCGCCTCTTAGAATCATGCCTTGTTTTGCCGCACGGCTGATTGCAGAAAGTTTCGCCGGAGAAGCACTGGCAACCAAAGCACAAGGTGAAGCAACTGTGAGCATAACCATCCCGCGATAAAAAGATTGTTCTAATGGCCAAGCAAAGATCAGCGGCATTAACACAATGAATAAAGGAACAAAAATTAATACAGATTTGACAAAGATACCTTCTAATTTGCCAATCGTTGATTCGGTTTCAGAAAGCTTATTTTGCGCTTCATCAACCATTCGCACAATTTTTGACATCATTGTATCTTGATCTTTAACTGTGACAATCATATCGAAGCTTTCGCCTTCGTTTAAAGTTCCACCAATAATGGCATCGCCGTAGCGTTTATTAACCGGCATAGATTCACCGGTAATCGAGGCTTCATTGAGATATGCCCAATCATCTACCAATTCTCCGTCAATCGAAGCTAGTTCGCCTTTAGGTATTTGAATCCGATCACCAATCTCCAGATCTTTTGTCTCAACTATAGCAATCGTGCCGTCTTCTTGATACTTGCGTGCTGTTTCAGGCACTATTTTCATCAACTCGGAAATTGCATCTCGACTTTTATTTTCAGTGTAATGTTCCAAAGAATGCGATAATGAGAAAATGAAGATTAATATTGCACCTTCGGAAAAATGATCAATTATGCAAGCCCCAATTGCTGCCAAGATCATCAAAATATTGGCATCAAGTTTCTTTTTGGTCTTGAACTCTAAAACACCTTCTTTGGCAGACTCATAACCACCAATAATTATTGCTGCTCCGAAGACGATATTTGAGGCGATATGAAAACCGGTATTATTCAAAATAAAACCGAAAACAATTAATATTCCGCAAACAATAGTAAACGTTAAATCCAAATTACGTTTAGACCAGGTTATCAACTTACTCATCAATACTCCTTACTCTATAAAACAAAAATTTTTCATCTATATACCACTGGTGATTATATCAAATAAAAAATTTCCGGGGTCAGTCAATGCTAACTATATATATAAGCTAAAGCTAACTGTATCAGTTGTTTAGCCATCTAACTCTCTAGTTTTTTAGCCTATTTCCTGGGGAAATTCGAAACTAGAAAAAGTGACTTCTGTCGTCTTTTCTTGATTGTTACGATAATAAGAAATTGTAATCGTATCCTCAAGTTCATATTTGAGCAGCTGCCCCTTGAGACTATTCATTGAATCAACCGAAATATCATTTATTGAAGTAATAATATCCCCACTGGCTAAACCTGCCAGATCAGCCGGTGAATTCGGATAGACTTCCTTGATTAGCACTCCAGTATCCGTAGGCAGTTCTTTGCCGTCAACCCTGGAAACCATTTGGACATTAAGTCCTGAAATTCCAAGATAGAGCGGCTCAAAAGATCCTTCGCTGATAACTTTATCAACAATAGGTTTTGCAGTATTAATAGGAATAGCAAAACCGATACCGTCAGCAACTCTTGGCCTGGCAGTGTTGATACCAATAACTTTACCCTCTGCATTGAGCAATGCGCCGCCTGAATTGCCTGAATTTATTGCGGCATCAGTCTGCAACAAGCCATCCATAATGTTCCCGTCCTGCAGATTGATTGTGCGATCCATCCCGGAAATATAGCCTGAAGTAAGTGTCGATTGTAGAGCAAGTCCTAGAGGATTACCAACTGCAATCGCTTTATCTCCGACTTGAATTTGATCTGAATCACC
>JGI24708J26588_10001661_pt1 | contig 17490 bp, 17 predicted proteins | sample BioPla1DNA2_FD_26588 | JGI IMG/M metagenome (IMG submission 26588) | reverse complement strand
GCTTTCAGTTTCAAGAGTAAATGTCCAGAGCGTTTCAGAAAAGATAGAGAATGTAGATGCTAAAATTGAAGAATTGCTGATATGTCTTCCAGTTCATTATTAAGTTTTTAGACAGTGCAATTGCAAAGGGGACTGAGTTCAACTTGGCAACCCCAATTGATAAAGTTAGGCCAGGAGGTTTTTTGGAGAGGGAAATAGTTTATCTATTATTTAAAGACTAAATACTTATAACCTTAAGTTTGTAGCAATTCTTTTGATTTAGAATAGTTTGAAAAGGGTAAACATATGTTGGAAAATTATCTAATAGGAAAGGAAGGTTAATATGGGCTTATATGAAATAAGAGTTGAAGATATTAATAACAATGTTGTTGAATTAGCACAGTACAAAGGCAAAGTTCTTTTAATTGTTAATACCGCAACAAAGTGTTTTTTTACTCCACAATATGAAGGGTTACAAGCATTGTATAGCAAGTTTCATGAACGGGGATTTGAGATTCTTGATTTTCCAAGCAATCAATTTGCCGAACAAGCTCCGGAGTCAATAGAGGATATTAACAAATTTTGTGTGGAAAAATTCGAAACAACATTCCCGAGATTTCGGAAAGTTGATGTTAATGGAAAAGATGAATCAATTTTATATACCTATCTAAAGAGACACGAATATGAAACAAGATGATTTTGATGCTATTGAAGTAAATGGCACAAAGACAAAATTAGGTTTGTTTCCAGCAGTAGTTAATGATCCTACAGCAGAAAATATACTTGATTCAAGGGTAGATGTATATTTTTTTGGAATTGAGAATGATAGTTTTATTAAACCATCTGAGCATGAGAATCTTACATTAACAGGTAATCAAGTTATTGTAGATGAAGAGCTTAAAAAAGAAGGCTATGAGATTGGAGATTTGTTTGGTGTTACAGGAAAAGACGTAAAATATGAGATTGTTGGATTTTCTTCTAAAACTACATATCAAACGGCACCTGTTGTTTTTATGAGCTTAGACACATGGCAGACTTACCGTTATGGTTCAGAAAATACGCCAGATTTGTACAGTGGTGTAGTTGTTAAAGGGGAAATTAATAATTTGCCAAGTAATTTGCTTGAATACACAACTGAGGACTATATATCGACCTTGCCAGGTTATACAGCTCAAGTATTGACATTTTCAGTTATGATAATTTTCTTAATAATTATTACAGCATTTGTATTAGGTATATTTATTTATGTATTAACTATTCAAAAAACCAGTATGTTTGGCGTAATGAAAGCTCAAGGTATATCAAATGGTTATATTGGAGCATCTGTTATTGTTCAAACATTTTTACTTGTGGCGTTTGGAATTATAATTGGCTTAGTGCTAACCACATTATCAGGGATATTTTTAGCTGATATTATTCCATTGGCTGTAAATGCAATATTCTATTTGGTAATAACAGTGGCCTTTTTCTTATTTGCACTCTTTGGAGGATTATTCTCTGTGAATGCAGTCTTAAAAATAGATCCACTTAAGGCAATAGGAGGTTAATATGAAAAGATTAATAGAAATGACTAATGTAACTAAAGATTTTTTACAAGGTGATAATGTAATAAGAGCGTTAAAAGAAACAAACTTTATTGCTTATGAAGGTGAACTTATTGGAATTATAGGGCCATCAGGCTCTGGTAAATCAACTTTTTTGACTATTTTAGGAGGACTACAAAAGCCAACAACAGGAAAAGTATTGTTAAATGGCAAGCCTTTTAGTGAGCTAGAAATAAAGGAAAAGTCAAAAATTCGCTTGAAGAATATTGGCTTTATATTACAATCTTCAAATTTGATTCCGTTTTTAACAATTAAAGAACAAATGGTTTTATATAACAAAATCACTAAAACTAAAGTTAATCAAGAGTGGATGGATGAACTTTTTCTAAAACTCGATGTAGGAAAATTAAAGGATAAATACCCTAATGGATTATCCGGTGGTGAAAGACAGCGTTGTGCAATAGCTAAGGCCTTATATCATCAACCATCAGTAATCTTTGCTGATGAACCAACCGCAAGTTTAGATACTAATAGAGCTTACGAGGTTGTTAAACTATTAGCTAAAGAGACTAAGGAACAAAAAAAGGCGACTATTATGGTTACTCATGATGAAAGAATGTTGGAGTTTTGTGATAAAGTATATGTTATAGTTGATGGGGTATTAAGTGAAAGAAAAAGTGAAAAAGCAAGTTAAAGTAAGTTAAAATAAATTAAAACAAATCAAAGCAAGTTAAAATAAATTAAAACAAATCAAAGCAAGTTAAAATAAATTAAAACAAATCAAAGTAAGTTAAAGCAAGTTAAAATAAATTAAAATAAACTAAAGCAAGTTAAAGCAAGTCAAAACAAGCTAAAACAAATTAAAGAATAAGCGAAAGAACAAGTTTTTGAAGGAGAACTTCAAACTTCACTAGAAGACTTTGGTAAATATGGTGGCATAGTTAGGGATGCAGAGTTTAATGATACAATTTATGAATGGGCTTCTCTTCTTTTAGTGCCACCTTTTTCTGACTTTATTCTATATATTAATCCTAAAACTTGCAGCGTTATAAGTGGGGTAAGTGCTACCATACCGATAACTCCAAAACCATCAAGTAAAACATTTGCACCTTCTGTTGACTCGGCAACACCTCTTGTAAAGGCAAGAATGAAAGTTGCAGTCATTGGACCTGATGCAACGCCACCTGAATCAAACGCTATACCTACAAATAATTTGGGCGCAAGATGAGATAGAATAATAAGCAATATATAGCCTGGCAACAAATAATGCCATAGGTCTAATCCTGGTATAAGAATTCTAATCATTGATAGAGAAACTGCAAAAGCAATTCCTATAGATAGTGCTACTAGAACAGTCCTCCTTTTAACAATTTTAGGGCAAGAATTCTCCCACTTCTAAGCTTTGCGAAAGTGGTGAGATGAATTGCCTAGGTGCTTGTTTTTCATTATATAGCATGATATAATATAATCAGTATTAGGATGTAAGGAGTTGATTATATCAAAGAGCTAGATACAAACAATCATTCAGTATTTGCCATGTATTATCATCTTATCTTGGTTATAAAATATAGGAGAAAGGTCATAAATGAGGATATATCCATAAGACTACGAGAGATATATATAAACATACAAGATAGATACAATATTACATTATTAGAGTGGAATCATGATAGAGACCATATTCACATATTATTCAAAGCACATCCAAATACAGAGATAAGTTAATTCATCAATGCATATAAAAGTGCAAGTAGTAGGTTGATAAAAAAAGAGTTTCCTATAATAAAGAACCAATTATGGAAAGAGTCATTTTGGTCTAGGAGTTTTTGCTTAATAACAACTGGTGGAGCTTCAGTTGAAACCATAAAGCAATATATAGAAAGTCAGGGCGAGTGAGGTGTAAACATGCCAAGGGCCTATAAATACAGGCTATATCCAACAAGAGAGCAGGAGGAGTATTTTGCTAAATGCTTCGGATGTGCTAGGTTTATCTATAATAAGATGTTAGATGATAAAATTAAGCACTATAAAAAAACTAAACAGATGCTCAATAATACTCCAGCTCAATATAAACAAGATTATCCTTGGCTTAAAGAAGTTGATAGCCTAGCTTTAGCTAATGCACAACTTTACCTACAGTCAGCCTATAGGAAATTCTTCAAAGAAAAATCAGTAGGATTTCCAAGGTTTAAGAGGAAGAGAAACTATAATAGCTATACTACCAATAACCAAAAAGGTACTATTTCTATTGAACATGGATTTATCAAACTACCTAAATTAAAGACAAGGGTTAAATTAGTAATAGATAGAGAGTTTAGTGGAGTAGTTAAGTCGGCTACAGTCTCAAAAACACCAACTAATAAATACTTTGTATCTATCCTAGTAGATGAAGATATAAAAAGGCTACCTAAAAGCAGTAATAAGATAGGCATTGATGTTGGTATTAGAGATTTTGCAGTTCCATCTAAGGGCGATGCAATCAATAACCCAAAGTGGTTTAGACAATCAGAGAAGAGATTAGCTAAACTGCAAAGACAACTATCTAAGAAGAAAAAGGGCAGTAAAAATAGAGAAAAAGCTAGGCTAAAGGTAGCTCTGCTTCATGAAAAAATAGCAAACCAGAGAAATGATTTTTTACACAAGTTAAGCACTCAACTAATTAACGATAACCAAGTTATAGTAATTGAGGACTTGAGAGTAAAAAATATGCTTAAAAACAGTAAGCTATCTAAAGCTATATCAGAGGTATCCTGGAGTGAGTTTAGGAGGCAATTAGAGTACAAGGCTAATTGGTATGGAAGAGATATAATAGTAGCACCTTCCAATTATGCCAGTAGCCAGTTATGTAGTAGCTGTGGACATAAAAATAAGGCAGTCAAAGACCTAAAGGTTAGAAATTGGACTTGCCCTAATTGTAATACTAGACATGATAGAGATATAAATGCAAGTAAAAACCTATTGAAGCTAGCTCTGTAGCTTTGATAATTATTTGCATATGTAGGGTAGGGACTATCCGATTTTATGTCTGTGGAGATGTGGTGCAGTAAGACCAATCAATGAAGCAGAAAGTTCTTAGTAGCAATATTAAGAAACTCCCACTTCAAATTTTGATAAAAATTAAGTGGTGAGAGAGTTCATTATATCCACTAGTTACATCTTCTATCTGGTTTGTCAAAGTGTGCACAGCTGGTTCAGCGAATACAATTACTAATCCCAAAACAAAACCTACACTAATTAATAAAATATTGTTATCCAAAGTAGCTATATTGTAGCCTACTAATCTTCCGACTTCCATAAACCCTGCATTTACTCCGGTTAAAAACAAAACAAATCCTATAAATGAATACAAAATCTCCTTTCTTATTTTTTTGCGGCTAGTTTTTGATAGTTTGAAAACTCTTTTTTCAAAAATAAGATACATTATGAAAATTGGAGATAATGCAAAAAGAATCTCCGGAACTACGTTGGGTACTTCATGTAAAAATGGCAATATAATACCTGATGTACTGGAAACCGCTTGAGATTCGCTAATAATTTCTCCAGGATTCGATATGAGGCTCATTACCATTACACCTAAAATTGCACCTGGTAGTGTAACAGCCAACAAACTGTAATGATGAAATACCTCTTGAAAGTGCCAGAATAAATGGTACTGAAAGAGCACCAGTGGCAGCACCTGCTGCATCAAAAGAAAATGCTAGAAATTCAGATGTTACAAATAAAGACAATACCAAAACAACTCCGTAGATTACTGTTAATGTTACATTTAAGGGAATATTATATATGACTCTAATAAACCCAATCGTCATCATAATAGCCATACCTATAGATACAACTAAAATAATACTTAATCTTGAAACAGCACCTGCAGTTGCAGAATCAATCTGACCTCCAAATATGTGCAAATCAGGTTCAGCTATTATATTTATATGTCGTATGTTAGCACAACAATTAAATTCATCTCAAAAAATACTTATTAGTCATTTTATCAGAAAATACTTAAAAATAAAAGATAAAAAATTATTTTTTTTTATTGCCCTTGTAACATTTGAATATAACCTTTAGATAAAGTGCTTTGATTTTTTTACGTTATCAATAATAACATATACTTTTGCCAATGCCTCCATTGGATCATCTGAAGCTTCGTCAACATATTCCTTATACTTTCTCATATAAAACAACTTACTTATGCCATGAAGTCCTAAATATTGAAGTCCTAAAGAAACTACAAAAAAGAAAATAGATGTTTTAATCTCTTCTTCATATCCAATATAGTATCTTTGTATCATCATGTTTACACCATAATATCCTAATGCAATAACTATTACTCCTATTATCACACCAATCAAAAAATATTTTACACGATTGTTTCTCTCTGATGCTTTAATAATGTTTCTTAACAATGTTTCTTGTTCTGCTGGATCATTAATATCCTTGTTTATAGCACGAATTATTATTGCTTTTAAGATAAAGTATACAGCCCAAAAGATCACTTGTGTTATATAAAAATAATTGTATTGGCCAATGTATTCATTATTAGTCAAAAAGTAATATTCAATATAGCTAGCAACCAAACAACTGATGCAGGCATTGAGTCCTAAAACTACAACATATATTTCAACTTGAAATATCGAGAATTTTTCTTCAAAAACCATAATTATTATTCCCCAAATAAGTAAAACTAAAAATACACATACAAAGGCTATAACTACATTACGATGAGATTCTAAAAACGTAGATTTGTCATCAAAAGCAGCTATCATAGCTAGTGAAAATAAAAACATTGCTGCAATATATCCTTTTAATGACTTTCCTTTAAACATTGGCTGTATTAAATATACAAGATAAAAACTTGGTTCTTTCAATCATTATACCTCCTATTTAATCATCATTTAAAATTTTTAAAAACTTCTCTTCTTCTACATCTGAATATCCTCTATATACGACTTTTTCTATATCCTCATGATTAAATAGAAACATGTAATCTTCATTTATATTTCCTTCCGGATACATACAAGCTATATAATCCCACATTTGTCCGTTGCTGGTCTGCATTTGTTTTCTTCCATATATCATAAGTTTTTTCTTTCCTTCTTTAAGTAGTACTACTGAACCAATTGGTAAGTATTCCTTCATTATTATCATCCTTTTTCATTATATTTAAATTTTATATCAAATGATGTCATTATAAAATCTTTACTCTTTTTTGTAAACTTTCACTATAGATATTCTAAGACTTATGCTAAAATTTCTTAAAAGATTTTAGTTTAGCACAAGCTTTCCAATTTTATATACACCACTAATTATATCCTTTGCATTTTGGGCTGCATTCTCTAAGTTTTCTTTAGTATTCTTAACATTATTGGATATATTATCATATGTCTTTGAGGCCATTTCACCTACAGCTTTAGTTGCTTGTCCAACTTTTTCTGAAGCAAAATCCAAGCTTGTAGTTAATCCATGCTGTGTCCACTCTTTTATCGACTTACCATCAATGTCTCTTCCTTCAGTTAGTTTAGTGTAAAAAACACCCAAAGCTATAGCTCCCCCCACAGCTCCAATTCCTGCCCCTATAACAGTCCCCACTCCTGGACATATAACACTACCAACAGCACCTCCAATTGCTGCTCCTCCTTTTGCTCCTAATGCACCAACCTTCAATTTTACCAATCCTTGACCAATATCTACAACTGCATCTCCTGTATATTTCGTCCACTTAGTTTCACCGTTCTGTATGTTTTCCCTAATTCCTCCTATGGTATCCAATCCAATACCTACATAAGCCAGTACATTTGCTACTTTTTGTAGATTTTTTGCATACTTCATTTTATCTTTTATTTTATCTCCAAACTTCCCTAATAACATAACTTTTTGTAAATTAGGGTATTTATGCAGGTTTTCTATTTTATATCGCCTACCTAAATTTAGTTTATCTATGATTTTATTATTAAGTGATCCTTTAATGATGTAATATCCATTTTTTTCAATTATTGCAAATCCTCCAAGACCATGTTTCCCCAATGCACCAGTTATGAATTTTTCAACATAATCAAACATATCTATGCCTTTTTTTAAATACTTTTCAAATGCCGAAGTGTCACCAATGCTTGCATTTATGTCTGTAGAGATTGTTATGTCTGCTTTTTGCTTGTATATTTGCATATTTTTTGAATAAGGTATTAAAAGAGTACCTATTCCCAGTTTCCCAAAAGCCTGTGCTAAAGAAGTTTTATCGCTAAATCTGAGATTTTTCGCACTTGATATAATTTCTTTTTCAGATTTTTTGTAAATATTTATAGCTCTATTTAATCCATTAACCTTAGATCGCATTGCCTGTGATATAATAGCACCACTTCTTTTAATTTGACTAGTAGTTGACAAAACTGAATCACACGCACTTCTTACATAGGTCTCACTATATTTCCACTTTATACTTTCTGATGCTGATTCTACTTGCTTACTCGTATGAATAATAATGTCTTCATATTTTTTTTCAAGACGTGAAAGGTTTAATTTTAAATCTTCTAGTCTATTTAAGTCTACTTTCATAATACCACCTTCTTATTCACTTTTATCTTAAAGCCTCTAATTTTCTTTTCTCTGCTGCTCGTCTTCGTGCCTCATCTGCTCGACGCACCTCACTTGAAAGCCTTTTCAACTGTGATTCAAGGTTTTGCATATGTCTAAATAGTGCAGTTATTTGTGAATCAATATCTCTAAACTCATTATTGAATGTTTTTTGCGCCTCTCCCTGCCACCAATTTTCTGTTAGATTTAATTCATTAGTAAAACTCTTTTTTAGACTCCTCAATTCATTCCTTGCATCATAAACTGTTTTTGCAGTTTTCTCAATTTTTCTTACAGCCATAAATACCACCTCATTAAAACACTATAAGAGCATTAATCATTTCTTCTGAATCGGATTTATATATACTTGCTTTTTCATAGTCAGTTGCAGATGTTAACTTTAATAACCATATTCCTTTTTCTGTCTTTGCTATACTAAATATAGCTTCAGTTTCGTTTTCAACATTTCTATAAGCCATGATTTGAATCTTGTTGTTACTATTCGAAATTGCATCTAGCATATTTATCATTTCATTTTCTGAAATACCCTGTTGTGAAATAGTTTTTACACCCTTTTTTAGCTTTCCTTTCATTGCATATCTAATTGCTTTATCTAGAATTGCAGATGTTGTAACTATCATATACTTTTCAGTATTATCATCATAATTAACAAATCCTAAATAGTCAGTAACAAATGAGAGAAACTTACTTTCTTGTTCATATGTATTGATAACACAACTTCCATTATTATCAAGATGTACACACATATAAGACCTAATATATATGTATCCTAAATCATCATTTCCCTGTGGATCTTCTTTAGCAACGGTAAGCACAACATCTGGAAATAAAATAACACTTATGACTTTAGAAATTTCTTCATCCATTTCAAATTCATCTTTTTCATTTTTAAATAAATATTTCTTTTCAAACAACTTTATTGATATTTCATCCCACTTCTTTTTAACTGTCTCGTCATCTTTATCTTCGAGAGGATTTTCTATTCCAACCACATCTTTTGCGCCCGCAAGTACACACAAAAAAAACAGTTCGTCATTTTCCATTTTATATATCATTATTATTCACCTCTTTTATCTATATTTATTGACGTTTTAACTTTCTGGTTCTCTCCTGTATAATGTTAATTGATGAAAAAAACATTGATAGGAGCAGAATTATGTACAACCTAATTGTAGATGAAAACGGTATTAATTTCAAGTGTTATTCTGCTATATTTACTAATTAAAATACAGCATCTTATGTTACAATCAGCAATATAATGTCCATTTTTTTCAATTATTGCAAATTCTCCAAGAACATGTTATACATCTTCAGTTCTAGTTGATGAAGAAGCAGCTGATATAAATGGTTTTTATCATTGCATCCTTGGTGTGCTGAGTGCGAAGTTGATGAAGAAGCAGCTGATATAAATGGTGATGTAAAAATAGGCTCAACAGACTATATATTAGCAAAAAGATATATACTAGAGGATATTACTGATTTTCCAATCTGAAAATAATTATATAATTTTGTATACTTATTAACGACCATAGTGTGGTCCCATATATAATTCTGTCAATAGTTGCATTCCAGTCTCAAAAAGAGAAATATGGGAAATATTTATCGTCGGAAAACTTAGAAATAGCACACAATGGGGAAATAATTGACAAAATATAAGAACTATCGTACAATATTTTTAGTTATTTTATTTCTAATTCGTACTAATAATAATTAAAAATGTTAACTTAATTTAAATAATATACCATGATATATGATTAATAGATTTTCAAAAAAATAGTTAATATTTTTAATGCAATATTATTTTTAGAATTTATCAAATAAAATTACGAGAAAAGATATTTATAATCTGAAGTTTGAAATTACTTGAAAAAGGGTGATCGATATACTGAAAACAAATTATATTGGGAATTATTGAACATCTTTTTTGAGAAGTGTGATTTCAAATAATTTTGAAATAGTCTCGAATATATCATTCGAAGGCTCTCAACTTTTAAGGAGGATATATCAAATGAAAACAATATCGAAAAGCAAATTACTTTCTTTGTTAGTGATTTTAGCAATTATGACGGGTAGCATGTCTGTTACTATGCTTCAAGTTAGTGCAAATGCTCAAGCAAACAAACTTGTATCTGTTGCTGAAAGTCAAATTGGATACAAGACACTTTCAAATGGCACTACCAAATATGGTACCTGGTACGGTATTCCTAAAGGTGCATGGTGTGCTATGTTCGTATCATGGTGTGCAAATCAGGCCGGTATTTCAACAAGCATAGTTCCTAAACATGCTGATTGCGATGTAGGTAAAAATTGGTTCAAAAGTAGAGGTTTATGGAAAAACAGCAAATCACAAGGTGGTACATACACTCCTAAAAAAGGCGATATAATATATTTTAGTAGTAAATATACTATGAGTGATTCAACTCATGTAGGTATTGTAACAAGTGTTTCAGGCGGTAGAGTATATACAATAGAAGGTAATACTTCTAAAATGTGTAATAAAAGAAATTATTCATTAGGTGATAGATATATAATCGGTTACGGTGTACCCAAATATACAACATCAACACCACCTAACACTAATGGGAGTTATTTCCCCAAATATACTGGTTCTACTTCATCTATAGTAACTGCATTAAATGCTATAGGTGCAAACTCTTCATATGATTATAGAAAACAAATAGCTGCTGCAAATGGAATATCAAATTATACTGGAACTAGTGCTCAAAATACAAACCTATTAAATCTACTAAAACAAGGTAAACTAATAAAACCTAATACTGGTGGAACTAATGTAAGTTATTTCAAAAAATATACTGGTTCTAGTACATCTATAGTTAATGCATTAAATGCTATAGGTGCAAACTCTTCATATGATTACAGAAAAAAAATAGCTGCTAAAAACGGAATATCAAATTATACTGGAACTAGTGCTCAAAATACAAACCTATTAAATCTACTAAAACGAGGTAAACTAATAAAACCTTAATAAATTTTTATTAATCATATATCATTAAGCTTTATTCAAAAAAAAGGACTGTTGCTTTATAATTCTGCAATGGTCCTTATTTATTATTTAGCGACTATATATTATTTTAAAAAACAGCTTCTATGTTTGACACTAGTGGGAAATGAAAAAAATTCATATTTTTTGTAAAGAATTTATGGTTTAATTATAGACTGTTCATTTTTTTGATACAACATATAAAAAGAAGGGAATAGTTAGAGTAGGACAGTATGAGATGAGGAGAATGAAAATGAACAAAAATTTAAATGGATATAAAAATAATATTAAAGGAAAGACTGCTAGTCAGTCTGAAGTAGAAATGACACAACTAGTGATTCCTAATGATACAAATATTTTAGGAAATCTATTAGGTGGACAATTAATGCATTGGATTGATATTGCAGGTGCTATGGCGGCATCAAGACATTCTAATAAAGTGGTTGCAACTGTTGCTTTAGATAGCCTTGACTTTAGACATCCTATACGATTAGGAGAGATGGTAACATTAAAGGCAACACTTACTTGGGTAGGTAGAACTTCTATGGAGGTAAGTGTAAAAGTGTATGCTGAAAACATGAAAACAGGTAGTACCATACTTACAAATAAGGCATTTATAACTTTTGTAGCTATTGATGACGATGGAACCCCCACAGAAGTACCACCACTCATTTTACAAACAAAAGAAGAGAAAAGAATTAATAAAGAAGCAGAAAAAAGACGGGAATATCGCTTAAAAATAAAAAACAAAGAATAAATTATTGCAAATATATTTCAAACAAGAATCTGTCACAAGGAAGTTAAAATGTGGCAGATTTTTTGTTATAAATATAGGCTATAGTCTAATATTTACAAGCAATACACTATAATCTACATTCTATTAATTGTCGATATATTTAATAAGAGGTGCATTGAATATGTATAAAGGGAAAATAATAAGAGTAATAAATAATAATGCTATTGTAATGGTAAGTGAGCACCAATTTTTTCGTATTAAGATTCAGCCGGGTATGATCGAAGGAGAAGAGGTTGAATTTTCAGTAGAAGATATTATTGTTGATTACAGCAACTTATCAAATTCGCAAGATAAAGAAACATCAAATGATAAAGTTGAAAGTTTTACACGTGTATCAGGTTCACAAGATAACGAAACATCAAATGATAAAGTTGAAAGTTTTACACGTGTATCAAATTCGCAAGATAACGAAACATCAAATGACAAAGTTGAAGGTTTTACACGTGTATCAGGTTCACAAGATAACGAAACATCAAATGAAGATAATGTTAAAAGTTTTACTCGCATAAGCAACAAAAAAAGTATATTAAGAAATTTTACAAGGATAGCTGGAATTGCTGCAGGCTTCATACTTATTTTTATATTTGTAGAGTTTTTCTATACTGGAGAAGGTGAACAGAAGGGACTGGGAGAATTTGCATATATAGATTTAGACATTAACCCAAGTATTACATTTGTTTTAAATGAAAATGGAATGGTTAACAACATAAATTTATTAGATGATAATGATGAGTATTCAATTAGAGATATGGACTTAAACGGTAGATATTTTGCTAATGCTTTTGAAATAGTTATTGAGAAGATAGAAGAAAAAGGATATTTTGAAGAAGAAAAAATGAATGTATTTATGTCTGCAACACTTAATGATGAAGACGACACGGTTGGAGAAGAAAAACTTGTTGAACAATTGCTAAGTGCTAAAGATTCATTAGACAGATTTGAAGGAAACATCAGAGTAAAAGGGATTATTGTAGACAAAAATATAAGGAGGAAGGCACTAGAACATAATGTTACAATGGGAAGATATGCTGTTTATTTAGAAGCTAATGAATATTTGGATATATCCATTGAATTAATAGCAGAAAAAACTGTAGATGAATTATTTGATATTATTGATAAAAATGGAATTGATTTAGATGCTAAAATTATAATTGATACATATTTAAATTCAAATCTAGGGTTAACACCTACACCAGGGGAAACAGGTCAACCTGTGGAAACGGCAAAACCAACTTTAACACCAGCTCAACCATTAGTTTCAGAAACAACACCAGAATCAATGCCAAAGCTCACAACAACATCAACACCAAAGCCATCCCCTACACAAACTGAGGTGTTAGAACCAACCTGGGTACCAACACTGACGCTAAGCCCGGTAGTAACTCCAACAAAGACAGCAGATTCGACGATAAAACCAACTCCAGTGCAAACGTCTGAGAAAACGCCAAGTCCAATACCAACACCAGTGCCAACGCCAACACCAGCGCCTACCCCGACATCTACACCAGCGCCAACGCCAACATCTACACCAGCGCCAACATCTACACCAGCGCCAACACCAGTGCCAACGCCAACATCTACACCTAAGCCAACGCCAACACCAGTGCCAACGCCAACATCTACACCTAAGCCAACGCCAACACCAGCGCCTACCCCAACATCTACACCTAAGCCAACGTCAACACCAACGCCTACCCCAACATCTACACCTAAGCCAACGTCAACACCAACGCCTACCCCAACACCAGTGCCAACGTCAACACCAACACCAGCGCCTACTCCTACACCAACGCCTACAGCACCACCAGTCACAGGAAGTGTATTGGAAGATTGGGAAGATGGTATGAATGGATGGGTAGCGCCAAACCCATATACAACAAATGCGTGGGCTTCTAATGGTAGTATGTCCATGGCAAGTCCTAATATTGCCTTTTCAGACAGTGGCGGGATGATTCACATTTATAGAAGTGATTATACTGGACTTAATATTAGCCTAAAGAGCAAATTACAGGTAGATGCATATATTTCTACTAATGGAAATTTTGTGGGTACGGTAGAATTTTATATAGTAACCGACAAACAATATTCTACAGGTCAAACAACAATCAGCCAAGATAACAAAACCACATTGACCTTGGATTTAAATGGAATACCACATTTAGATGATGTAAAAGAAATTGGAGTTAAGTTTTATTACCAACCAGGCAGTTCAGGTACATCAGACTTTTATATAGATTATTTGCGTTTTTGATAATATCCTAATATTTTGCCATAGATATTACTTACTAATAAAAATACTTTAGAAAATAATATGCTCCCCTTGGTAGTAAAAAACTTACTACAAAGAGGAGCATATTTTATGCATTTATATGAATGTCAGAGGGCTCAAATTATTGGAAAGATAATGCTACCTAAAGCGTTAAGAAAGTTTAATTCGTTAAAGCTATATTCTTTTTGAGTGATAGGACAGGACAAATATAATATAGCTCGAACATTGTTATCTTTTACTATAGGTTCAACCAATATGGAATTTAATATAGGTTCACCAGATTCTGAGTCAATTATATTTATATTGTCCCAATCAACCATATATGCTCCAGTTTGGGTTTTAATCGCCTTTTCCACAATTTTTTGATTGTAAACTTCTTCATCATTTAGTTGGGATGTTGTTTTTTGGCGTATATATGCTTTAGATGTTTTAACTCCAGAGTCTAAAATTTTTATAAAAGCACAATATTCTGATTCAAATATATCCATTAGTACTTTAAGAATACTATGTATTTTTTCTTCAGTGTTTGTCTTGTTATTTATTATACTATTTATTTCTAAAATAGCAAGAATGTTTCGCTGATCTTCTACCACATTTCCAGTTATAATGCCTGCTAAACTATCCATTCTTTTGCTAGCCTTGCGCATTTTAGGAGTCCAGGTGGAGTATTGATTTCTACCAGATTCCTTTGCATGATATAGTGCCTGATCAGCTTTAGCTATAAGTTCATCCTTTAATTGAGTATGTTTAGGATAGCATGATATTCCAAGGCTTATAGTAAGGCTGTTTGTCTTGCCTATAAGGTGTGCATTTTCCACAGCACTTCGTAGTTTTTCCGCCATAGTTTCTGCATCTTTTAAATGTGTATTTGGAAGAACAATGATAAATTCTTCCCCTCCATATCTGCAACACATATCTGATGTTCTGGTATTGTTTAAAATAATTTTCCCCACTTTAGATAATATTTCATCGCCTTTTTGATGACCATAATTGTCATTCACATTTTTAAACTTATCAATATCAGCCATTATAAAAGACAGTGGTTGTTTGTTTTTATGGGCTTCGTTTAAGTAAGTTTCAATATTATTTTCAAAATGCTTTCTAGTATAAAGGCCTGTTAATTTATCAATGGATGAGGCAGTTTTAAGATTGTAATTGTCAATAGTTATAGATGCTTGTTTTGAAAGAATATTTACAGTCTCAAAATTACTCCATGTAAATTTATTGAATATATTGCTAGTAGAGAGATAAATATATCCCTTTATATCAAGGCTTGGATTTAGTGTATGCTTTCTTCTGTCTTTAAAATATTTTTTGTCTGTGTTAGAAGTATGTATAGGTATGCAAATAACAGCTTTAATATCTCCAGGTAGTGTTATATTTGTATTTCCAATCTTCCCGCTTAAAGTATCGGATACAAAAATACCTCTAGGCTTTTCCGAAGCTTGCTCAACAAGATATTGATAGTAATTAAAAGTGTTACCATTGTGGCCTTTTATAAATACATCTAGTTCCATATTATCATTATATTTCAATACACATCCTATATCTGCATGTGTTAATTTACATGCAGAATCTAAAATATGTCTTAAATTTTGTATATGATCATTTGAAATATTAATAAAAACATCCTTAACTTTTTCTAGTGACGCATTTCTTGAATAATTTTTAGGATGAATGTCGTCACGAGATAAAGAAATATCTATATTGACAATTTCAAAGAAGAATTGAGTTATATTAAAATGTTTACTAGGTTTTTTATTTATCTGACTTTTTACATAATTTTTATACTCTGATAGATAGTTAACACGCATAGACAACAGTCTTTCACGTGGAATATGCCTATTATGAGTGTAGAGAAAACTCTCTTTATATTTTTCAGGAACATTTTGTACAAGAGAAAACAATGTATTTAGAGCTTTTGTATAATAAAAAGATGCAGATTTATTACTCTTTTGCTCAAAAAAGATATCGCCAAGAGCCTTGAAAGCCCTCCACTTCATACGCAAAGATTGATACTTTTTATTTAAATTAATTGCTTCATTAATGTAGTCAATTCCTTTTTTACCTCCAGTAGCAGCCCCAAGGATAATTAAACTTTCTATCTGAAGGCGTTGTGTATCTATTTTATCACTTAAACTGTTACTTTCATTTAGTAACAAAATGGTATCTTCAAACTTTCTTTCTTCAATTAGAACATTTGCAAACCGGTGTAAAGTTTCTCTTTTTTCTTTTAGGGCAGAGCTGTTCGTATGTCTAGATAGCAGAGCATTAAACTCAGTTATAAGACTGTTTATGTCAGCATTAGGAAATAAAAAATATTCTGATAATATTTTAATACTGCAAAGAGAAAAGCTTTCCATATAACCTGAGGCCTTGCATATCTCTATACCCACAACAGCATATTCCTTTGCTTCTTTAAAACTGCCAATTTCATAGTAAAACCTTGCAGCATATTGATAAAAGAATTGCAAGTCCAAACCTCTATCAGCATTTGACTGTATTTCAACATTTGCTTTTGTTATATAATCAAGAGATTTCTCATACTCATCCAATTCTAGGTAGGCAAGAAGTATATTTTTATATACTGCAAAAAGAATTGAATTTAAATCACTTTCTTTAGATATTTCTTCACACTTAAAGTAGTATTTTAGGGCATTTCTATAATCATCTTCTAGTCTGCAAGTTTCACCTAAATTATCATAGCAACTAGAAATACCTTCTACCAAATTATTGTCTATATTTATTTGAAGAGATTTGTGAAAATATTCCCTTGCCTTTTCATTATCATTTAAAAATTCAGCAAATACTGTGGCAATATTATTTAGAGGATATGCAACTTCAATATTGTCGCCACATTTTTCAAAGAGCTCTATACTTTTATTATAATAATATAGTGCGTTATCTATATTCCCAATTTCTAAATAGTGAGTTCCTAAAACATTATATAAAGAGGCATGATAAAATGAGTACTTTTCATCAGGGAATTTTTTAAGTACATTATTGATCATATCAATTGCCTCAGCATTTTTTCTTTTAAAAATATATATCCAGCATATTCTTCTAAGAGATTCTAAATAGCCTTCAACATACCCAATTTCTTTTGATAAAGAAAGCGACTGGTTTAGAAGAATAAGAGCTTTATTAAAATCATTTTTTCTAGTATACAGTGCACCAATCATTTCCTTAACTTTTGCAATTGTAATTTTATCATTAATAGATAGGTATTTGCTTTTTTCATAATATCATATTAAATTCTGTTTTTCACTACTAAAATCAAAAATCATCCAAAACAATATACATTTGCTTCATT
>JGI24708J26588_10001659_pt1 | contig 17503 bp, 23 predicted proteins | sample BioPla1DNA2_FD_26588 | JGI IMG/M metagenome (IMG submission 26588) | reverse complement strand
ATGGCTAAGATTGATAAGTGATATGCTTATATACATAAAGAAACCCAGAAACGAGGATTATATATGAAACGAAAAACCGCATTAGTAACCGGCTCTTCTAGAGGAATTGGTAAAGCAATAGCAATCAAATTTGCCCAGGAAGGCTACAATCTTGTTATAAACTGTGCAAGCCGAGAAGACCTCTTATTCGAAACGAAAGCCGAAATTGAATCCTACCAAGTATCCTGCCTAGCTTTCGTTGGAGATATGGGACAATATGATCTTGTAGAAAAGCTCTTTCAAGAGATTAAGAAATCCTTTGGCAGTCTGGATGTACTGGTCAACAACGCAGGAATTGCATCCATTGGTCTTTTTACCGATATGGGGCCCAAGGATTGGGATCGTATTATAACAACCAACCTAACTTCTGTTTTTAACTGCTGTTCATTGGCCGTTCCTGATATGCTTCACAACAAAAGCGGGAAAATCATTAACATCTCCTCAGTATGGGGAAATGTAGGTGCTTCCTGTGAAGTGGCTTATTCCGCATCAAAAGGTGGTATTAATGCCTTTACGAAAGCTTTAGCTAAGGAATTGGCTCCAAGTAATATACAAGTAAATGCAGTTGCATGTGGTGTTATCAACACGGAGATGAACCAAGTCCTCGATAGGGAAGAGATGCAACAATTGATTGAAGAAATCCCAGCAAACCGCTTAGGGCAAGCAGATGAAGTGGCCCACTTGGTTTATCAGCTAACTCAAAAGAATGAATATCTGACAGGTCAAGTGATTACATTAGATGGCGGTTGGATTTAACTATATTATTATAGGTTAGACTTATACTCCTTACCATTGAGGATACATTCCACCAAGGTATCCCCTTTATACCGCAATTTTAGTGAGAAAAAGGGCGCTTCCTCCGCCAGTAACTGAAGGAAAACTTTATCCCCTTCCCAGAGATTTAAATTAAGCAATTCTTTCTTTGATACCCATTTTAGAACACCTTCGCTACAAGGGATCATCTCTCCCTCAAAGGCATCTGCTGTATAGAGGCACATATATTCTGGTGGCCAACGATCCGATACAAATGTAACTATACCGCGGAAGCGGTATGAGGTTAAGGTAAGTCCGGTTTCCTCTTTTACTTCACGAATTAGGCATTCTTCCGGGCTTTCTCCCTCTTCAAAATGTCCACCGATACCTATCCATTTATCTTTATTAATATCTTTTTTCTTTACAATCCGATGTAGCATCAAATAGCTATCATCCTTCTCAATATAGCAAAGCGTCGTTAATCTCATTTGAAGTCATGCCGATACTTGCAAATAATTCTTACAAGTCAGCTCTTCTCCTTTCCAAGTCTTTTGTAATCCATAAAAATTAATAGAATACTTAAATTATTTTCAATTTACCTATTGATTTTTAACAGATAGTATTTCAATAGATAACTGTATCAAATTTACTACAATAGATATATGTTATATTAAACCACTTCTTAGAATATTTAAACACAAATTGACAAGCGCATTCTATCTTATATTATTAACCTTAATACCATCATCATTTCAGAAATCCTATTTATTGGTTCATCTTATTTTATCCTCATTTTCTTTCGAAATCCTGTATTCCTCATATTTCTCTAGAATCTCTGGATATGTTCTAAAAAACTGATTTAAAATTTCTATCTTATGTAATGCGCCAGGCGTGACACTGTGCTCTATTAATTCAACATTAACTAATAAATTTTGCTCCACTCCAATTATTTTTAAGAAATTTTCTATTGTTTCGTGGCGCTTTAATAAGTAACGACCTACTTTCTCACCCTCTGGGGTCATTTTAACGGTACCATATTTTTCGTAGTGAAGAAGGCCAAGCTTGCCCAACTTCTGAACCATCTTGGTCGCTGATGGAGCCTGTACATTTAATGATTCTGCAAGCACATTAATACGAATATGTCCTTCATTTAGACAATTTCTATAGATCATTTCCAGATAATCTTCCATGCTATGTGATAATGCTTGCTTTTGTTTACCTATAATTTCATATCCTCGAACAGTATGAAATTCCTGATTATTATTCATTGTATCACACCTCAATCATAAATTATATTCACGCCTTTATATTATATGTGTAACATTTCTTCTATATTAACCATATATTAGCCATAGATAAAAGTTTTTCACGCATCTAACTTTTATCCAAACTATTTAATATCGGAGGTATAGTCAATGGAAGGAACTAAGATTCCATTACACCTGATTCCTTGTGGAAAGAGTGCCAGAGTAAAAGAGTTAACCTCATCTGGAAATTTGAGAAGAAGAATGTTAGACCTTGGTTTGGTTATTGATACAGTCGTAGAATCATTAAGAAAAAGCCCTTCGGGCGACCCTATTGCATATGAAATCCGTGGCGCTGTAATTGCCCTACGTTCAGAAGAAGCGTCGAAAATTTTAGTTGAATTAATTTGAGGTCTTTAGGAGGTTTTCAATATGGGGCTTACCAGTCAATCTACTGGAGTTAACGCATTAAAAGAAATGCTGGATATACAACTAAGTTCATCGGATGATATCATTGTGGCTTTGGCGGGCAATCCCAATACAGGCAAAAGCACAGTATTTAATAGTCTTACTGGATTAAATCAGCATACTGGAAACTGGACTGGTAAGACAGTTACTACAGCACAAGGTAATTATAAATATAGAGATGAAAACTTTATATTAGTAGATTTACCCGGAACTTATTCATTGTTATCAAACTCGATAGAAGAAGAAGTTGCAAGAGACTTTATCTGCTTTGGAAATCCCAACGCAACTGTAGTCGTTACCGATGCAACTTGCTTGGAAAGAAATCTTAATCTCGTTCTACAAATACTAGAAATGACAGACAAAGTAGTCGTCTGTGTTAATTTAATGGACGAAGCCAAAAGAAAAAAGATAAGGATTGATTTAAAACGTCTATCCGAGCTTTTAGGAGTACCTGTTATTGGAACCAGTGCCAGGAGCGGGGAAGGTTTAGAAGAATTGATGGATGCTGTATATAAGGTATCCCACAATGAAATCACAACCAAACCAATAAGAATACAATATGACGATGATATTGAGAACACCATTCAATATATTGAAGAAAAAATAAAGAAGTCTGTCGATAATAAAATCAATAGTCGCTGGGTGAGTTTAAAACTTATTGACGGAGATATCTCGATAATAGATTCAATAAATAAATACATCGGAATCGATCTATCTAATATAACAAACAATGAAACTAAATTAGGGCTTGCTGAAGTTTCTTCAACGCCTCTTTCTGAAGTTTTATCAACGTCTAATGATCTTGCATACGGAGATTTGCGTGACCGGATCGTTTCAAGCATCGTGAAACTTGCAGAAAATATAAGTCATCAAGTTGTTAATTCACAGAGGCAAAAGCATAACGAATTAGACAGAAAGATTGACAACATACTAACTTCGAAAGCATTTGGTATTCCTACAATGATTGCGCTTTTAGGTATCATCTTCTGGATCACGATTGTAGGGGCTAATGTACCCTCCGATGCCATTGCCTACGTACTTTTTGGTATAGAAGACAAATTAACTTATCTTTTTACAACATACAATTTGCCCAACTGGCTTCATGGCGCTTTAGTCCTTGGTGTATATCGAACTCTCGCCTGGGTTGTCTCTGTCATGCTACCACCTATGGCAATATTCTTTCCTTTGTTTACACTTTTGGAGGATCTGGGATACCTGCCAAGGATAGCCTTTAATCTTGATAATTTCTTCAAGAAAGCATGCGCTCATGGAAAGCAGGCATTAACGATGTGTATGGGATTTGGGTGTAATGCTGCAGGAGTGATTGGATGTAGGATAATAGATTCACCAAGAGAGCGGTTAATTGCAATTATTACAAATTTTTTCGTCCCCTGTAATGGCCGTTTTCCTATCTTAATTGCTGTCACAACAATTTTTATTGCAGGAGCTGTCAGTGGCCCCATGCAATCTGTAATTGCAACATTATCCATCACCCTTGTAATTATATTAGGGGTAATTATGACATTGTTAGTATCAAAAATCCTATCCAAAACCATACTAAAAGGATTGCCTTCTTCTTTTACTTTAGAGCTTCCACCTTATCGGAAACCACAGGTCGGGAGAATCATTGTAAGATCAATATTTGATCGTACCATTTTTGTATTAGGTCGCGCTGTAATCGTTGCCGCACCTGCGGGTCTAATCATATGGCTTATGGCAAATGTAAATATTAGCGGTATTAGCTTACTGGACCATAGTGCTGGTTTCCTACAACCATTTGCTAATCTTTTAGGTATGGATGGATATATATTAATGGCTTTTATACTTGGATTACCAGCCAATGAAATTGTAATGCCTATCATCATAATGAGTTATATGGCAACCGGTACAATGATTGAGCTGGAAAATTTAGAAGCCTTAAGAAGTCTATTAATTTCTAACGGATGGACTTGGCTAACAGCTATCAATGTAATGCTGTTTTGCTTAATGCACTTCCCTTGTGCAACTACTCTTCTAACGATAAAAAAAGAAACAAAAAGTTGGAAGTGGACTTTTGTATCCTTCCTTGTACCAACAATAGCAGGAATTACTCTAACATTTACCTTTACACAGATTGTACGTTTATTAGGGTTAGCATAAGAGACTTTGTATAAATTGAAATTGAATAAATCGAATTCTTAAAAGAATCATAAAAAGCTCCTGGAGATAAAACTCTCCGGAGCTTTTCCATATGCAATAATTGCAATAATTATCTCTTTGAGAATTGTGGAGCACGACGAGCGCCCTTTAATCCGTACTTCTTTCTTTCCTTCATTCTTGGATCTCTTGTTAGGAAACCTGCCTTCTTCAGAGCTGGACGATAGTCTGCATCTGCCTGAAGTAATGCTCTAGAGATACCATGTCTGATAGCACCTGCCTGGCCGGTAAATCCGCCACCTTTTACATTTACTAGTACATCGAATTTATCCTGTGTATCTGTAACATTAAGTGGTTGGCGAACGATTAACTTTAAGGTTTCTAAACCAAAATAGTCATCCATGTCTCTTTTATTTATTGTAACTTTACCTGTACCTGGTACTAAGTAAACTCTAGCAATACTATGTTTTCTTCTACCAGTTCCGTAATATCTAGCTTTAGCCAATGTTATTTCCTCCTTTCAACCTCTCCAATTAATATTTAATCTCAAGTACTTCTGGCTTCTGCGCTGCATGAGTATGCTCAGGTCCAGCAAATACATGTAATTTGGTTATCATGGATCTTCCTAAAGGTCCCTTTGGAAGCATGCCTTTCACAGCAAGGGTGATAACATTGGTAGGCTTTTTATCCATCATTTCTGCTAATGTTGTTTCTCTCATTCCACCTACAAAATCGGAGTGATTGTAATATATCTTCTGTTCAAGTTTCTTTCCTGAAACTTTAATTTTATCTGCATTTACTACAATTACGTAGTCACCTGTATCCATATGTGGTGTAAAGGTAGGTTTGTTCTTACCTCTTAATATTTTAGCGATCTCTGAAGAGAGACGGCCTAATGTATGTCCAGTAGCATCAACTACGTACCATTTTCTCTCGATAGTTGCCGGACTAGCCATAAAACTTTTCATCGGTTTACCTCCTCATGAAAATGTATTGTCTAATCATATTTTCATTTCAAAATTATAATATAAAATCATGTCCAAATTTTTATCAAGTCTTTTTTACAAATTACGATCTCAAATACTATTACCGGGGCTTTGGTTTAAGTATTCTCACGTACGATACATAATTATATAATAGTTTTTTATACCTGTCAAGCAATTTGAAATTTTTTATAAACCAATTTTTCACCTATAATTCCTCTGCAAATTCCACTCCCTCGATTTCACATATTTTCGTTACAACATCAAGCCTTACCCTCTTCTGTTTTAGACGAATGGTCAAGATGGCGGCGACGGTTTTAACATTACCATAGACTGGTTTTACAATTTCTATAGATTCTATCTTAATCATATCGGATCTGATTTCCTCAGCAACATAAGAAATTACTGCTGCACTGCTAAACTCAATATACAGATCCATAACCTTCGACTTTGAAAGCAGCGAATTATCCAATCGATGCAATACCACGGTAACGAAGAATATAAATATACAGGATAGGATTGCAGCTTTGTAGAATCCAATTCCAATCGCCAGACCCATACAGGCAGTTGCCCATAATCCAGCAGCCGTTGTTAAGCCTTTAACCTGATGTTTACCTGTTACTATAATTGTTCCCGCTCCAAGAAAACCTATTCCTGAAATTACCTGAGCAGCTATTCTTGTAGGATCACTAATCCCATATTCCTGAAATATAAATTGATTTGTCATCATTGCCATTGTAGAACCTAAGCAGACCAGAATATGTGTCCGAAATCCTGCCGGACGCCCAGATTTTCCTCGTTCAAATCCAATTACCCCGCCTAGGACTATTGCTAGAAGTAAACGGAAGACAATTGTAGTATCATTGATTGATTGAAAATCGGTTGTAAATTCAAACATATAATCTCTCCCCTACATACTATAACTTTTCACTGAATGTGGAAGCCTTGCTTATTTATTAATATTCTAACCCCTAAATATTAAGCAAGGAGATTGACGCCTTAAATCTGTCTATGATCTTTTCTACAATATATAATTTACCTAGTACATCATAAAATATATTATATCTGATCAGTAAGATAATCAATATTGATTAGTGTTAACCCTTCTGGCGGTGCTGTTGGACCCGCAAGACTACGCTCACACCCTTTTAGTATGTCAGTCATACTTAACGGCGGTATTGCTCCCCTTCCCACTTCAATTAAAGTCCCAGCAATTATTCGTACCATATTATATAGAAAGCCATTTCCAGTTACGGAAATAGTAATTACATCACTTTCCTTGCTCACCGTAAGATCATAAATTATTCGAACAGTTTCTTTAACTTGTGTCTTCACTGAACAAAAACTCTTAAAATCATGGGTTCCTACAAGGTAGGATGCCGCTTTCTGCATGGCACGAATATCTAAAGAATAATATACAAAAGTGGAATACAAACGTTTTGTAGGCAAAGCAATGGGACGATTTAGTATACGGTATTCATAAGTCTTACGGCTATTCACCTTTCTTGGATGAAAGTCCGGTGCAACCTCTACTGAACTCTGCACTTTAATATCCTCAGGAAGCCTTTGGTTTAATGCCATACAAATTTTCTCTGCAGGAATTCGCGTATTCGTATCAAATACAGCAACATTACCCAGAGCATGTACTCCAGAGTCCGTCCTGCTGGCACCAATGACTGCGATTTCTTCCTTAAGTAATTCTGAAAGCGCCTTATTTATCATGGCTTCTACTGTCGGCATCCCAGGTTGCAATTGCCATCCGCAATAATTTGTACCATCATATGCAATTTCTAATTTTATTCGCTTCATATACTACTCCCTGCTATCAAAACCACTTATCCACTAGCCTATCCTTTTCTCCAACATTCGCATTGAGATAACTGCAACGACATATGCGCAAAGTACCAGATAGGCAGCAAAATCCCTACCACTATATTTCAGTGGCTTCATCTTCGTACGTCCATCTCCACCGCGGTAGCAGCGAGCCTCCATTGCCATGGCAAGATCATTAGCTCTACGAAATGCGGACACAAACAAAGGAATCAGCAGAGGAATTAAACTTTTTGCCCTCTTTAAAATACCGCCAGATTCAAAGTCTGCTCCTCTAGCCATTTGCGCCTTCATGATTTTATCCGTTTCTTCTAATAGAATTGGTATGAAACGAAGTGCAATCGACATCATCATAGCAATTTCATGTACTGGGACCTTGATACGATTCAAAGGGCGCATTAATTTTTCCAATCCATCCGTCAATTGATTCGGTGTCGTTGTAAATGTCATCAAAGAAGATCCTAGTATCAAATAAGTCAGACGTATTGCCATAAATCCTGCAGATTTTATACCTTCCTTTGTGATATTAATAAATCCTAACTTAAAGATTGTTTCTCCCGGTGTTAAAAACAAATTAAAGAAGACCGTGAATAGTAATAGTATCAAGATTGCCTTCATCCCTCTAATTATAAAACGGAAAGGGACCTTGGATATCTTTATTATGGAAAATAAAAATATGGTAACAGCTATATATCCAAGAAAGGAATGAAATAAAAATAATGATACAATAAACAATAGGGTTCCTATTAATTTCACTCTCGGGTCCAACCGATGTAAGATGGAATCCGTAGGATAATATTGTCCAATTGTAATGTCTCTAATCATAGTTAGAACCAAGCCTTTCCAAATGTAATTTCATGATTATCTATGAAATNACTTTAATATTTCATCTTTAGCTTCTGTAACGGTTGTAACATCAGTTGGAACCTGAAAGCCGTTTTCTTTTAAAGCATTCATTACGTAAGTAACCTGGGGTGCTGCCAGATCCATTTCTTCTAGTTCTTTATATCGAGCAAATACTTTCTTCGTAGATTGGTTCATAATCAACTCTCCATGGTTCATCACGAATAAACGATCAGCATAGTTTGCAATATCCTCCATACTATGGGTTACAAGAATAATCGTTATCCCACTCTCCTCATGAAGGCTCTTAATCTGATCCAAAATGTCATCTCTTCCTCTAGGGTCAAGACCTGCCGTTGGCTCGTCTAGTATTAGAACCTCTGGTTTCATTGCTAGTACTCCAGCGATTGCCACCCTACGCTTCTGTCCACCAGACAATTCAAAAGGAGAGGCATCCAACAAATCATCTCCAATGCCAACCTTCTTTAATGCTTCATAAGCACGGAGCTCCGCTCCTAACTTGTCTATGCCCAAATTCTTGGGCCCGAAAATAACATCATTAAATACGGTTGTCTCAAATAACTGATGCTCCGGATATTGAAACACAAGACCTACCTTACTTCTTAAATCGTGCAGTTTATATCGAGAATCATAGATATCCTCCCCGTTAAAATATATGTGTCCGCTGGTGGCCTTAACAAGCCCATTCATATGCTGAACTAAGGTGGATTTTCCAGAGCCGGTATGCCCAATCAGTCCAATAAACTCACCCTTCTGAATTGAAAAATTAATATCTTTCAGTGCATGGCGCTCATAAGCGGTGCCACTGCTATATATATAATTAATATGATCGAATACAATTTGCAACTTTTTCACCTACTTTGCTTTGTCTATATTACTTTGCTTTAGCTTTATTAATGAATCGACAAGCTCATCGATCGTAAGGATTCCTTCTGGTAAAGCTAGTCCTGCTTTACTAAGCTCAAATGCCAATTCCGTTACCTGTGGTACATCCAGACGATATTGCTTAATTTCATCAACTCTAGAGAATATATCCCTTGGCGTTCCCTGCATCACGATTTTGCCATGCTCCATTACAATTACTTTGTCGGCAAATGTCACTTCATCCATGTGATGAGTAATGAGCAGAACAGTTACCTTTTCCTTCTTATTCAGTTCTCGAACGGTTGAAATCACTTCCTTGCGTCCATTGGGATCTAACATGGCCGTCGGTTCATCAAGTACAATACATTGGGGCTTCATAGCCATGATACCGGCGATTGCAACCCTTTGCTTCTGCCCTCCAGACAATTTATTCGGTGATTGTGTACGATACTCTAACATTCCGACCGCTTCTAAGCTTTGTTCAACCCGCTCCCATATTTCATCCGTAGGAACTCCAAGGTTTTCTGGGCCAAAACCAACATCTTCTTCGACAACAGTAGCAACAATCTGATTATCAGGATTCTGAAATACCATTCCCGCTGTCTGTCGAATATCCCAGATGTTATTTTCCTCTGCAGTATTTAGACCATTTACCCAGATACTTCCCTCGGTTGGATGTAGAATAGCATTGATATGTTTTGCTAAGGTGGATTTTCCAGAACCATTCGCTCCAAGGATTGCAACAAAATCACCTTTCTTAACAGAGAAATTTACATTATCTATGGCTCGATTAATAGACTCAACATTGCCATCCTCGTCACGTCTTATATATTCATGTACCAACTTTTTTACTTCAATCATATCTCGATCCATACCGTATCCTCATTTCTATTTCAATCGATATTTGCATTTTCCTTTTTTTCAAATATTATTATACAAACCATCCATCACAATGGAGTCTTTATCTTAGACCTTATTATTATCTCCTAATGGATGCATCAATTATGTTTTATATGAATAATGCTATTATACAGCAAAAGTTGAATTCGTCAAATAATACAGACTATTAAATGGAAAACTTATTACTAAGTTTTGATTATAACGCATATTTTAATAAAACGAAACCATTATTTCAAACAAATACAGATTTCGACCTGGAGATTATAACATTTTTCTCCCAAAGGAAATACTTTAATAATTTAACTACTATCGAATTACATTCAGAATTAGTTTTTCCAAATTAACATGTATGAATTGTTTTACATACCCATCTATAATACATAAAAGAACCATATTAATAAATCACATATACATAAATCATATATCTATAAATTATATATTTACAAATCATATGCATAAAAAAAAGTTTGCTTCCGCAAACTTTCTTTTATTATTATCTTATTATACTAATTCGATTAATACTTCCATAGCTGCGTCGCCTTTACGAGGTCCAATCTTTACAATTCTCGTATAGCCACCGTTACGGTTTGCATACTTTGGTGCTATTTCTTCGAATAGCTTTTCAGATAAATTAACTTTCTTTGTATTTCTCTTTCTTCCAGCATTCTCTGCAGGAACTTCCGTAATAGGATAGAGGTATTTCATCATCTGTTTTCTAGCATGAAGACGGGATGCACTATCCTTCTTAATTGTCTTCTCTACATTATCATAAACAGTAACCTTCTTACCATCTACTACTTCTTTTACTCTTTTTCCATCTTTATCTTTTCGAGCAACCTTTGTTGTTACTGTAACCGTCTCAAAATTATCTTTTTCTTTTACAGCAAGTGCAATCATGCCTTCCGCAATTTTGCGGATTTCTTTTGCTTTGGACTCGGTTGTAACAATTTTACCATGGTATAGTAAGTTCGTAACCTGGTTTCTCAGTAAAGCCTTTCTTTGGCTTGAGGTTCTTCCAAGTTTTCTATAACCTGCCATTTCATTCCCTCCTTTGAATCATACAACTTATGCCATTCTGTTTAGTCTTCGCTTTGAGCTAGGGATAAACCAAGCTCGCTCAATTTACCAAGAACTTCCTCTAATGATTTCCGTCCTAGATTTCTTACCTTCATCATGTCTTCCGCAGTCCTATTGGTAAGTTCTTCAACGGTATTAATTCCGGCTCTCTTTAAGCAATTATAGGAACGAACAGATAATTCTAGTTCGTCTATACTCATCTCTAGTACTTTTTCTTTTTCATCGTCTTCTTTTTCAACCATAATTTCAGCTGTCTTTGCATTTTCTGATAGATCAATAAAAGAATTCAGATGTTCGCTTAAAACTTTTGCAGCTAAACTAATTGCTTCATCCGCTGCAAGTGTTCCGTTTGTATATACATCTAAGGTAAGTTTATCAAAATCAGTGATTTGTCCTACACGAGTATTCTCTATAGATAGATTTACACGTTCTACTGGTGTATAAATGGAATCAATAGGGATAACACCGATAGACATATCATCGCTCTTGTTTTTATCAGCGCTAACATATCCTCTTCCATTCGTGATAGTTAACTCCATATAGAGTTTACTACCCGGACCACCACTTAAGGTTGCGATCACTTGATCAGGATTAAGTATCTCGATATCCGGGTCAGCCTGTATATCCCCTGCTGTCACTACAACTTCGCCTTCCGCCTCAATGTATGCGGTTTTAGGTTCATTCGTATCGCTTGTGTTCTTGATTGCTAAGCTTTTAATATTCATAATAATTTCGGTAACATCTTCCTTGCAACAGGGAATGACACCAAATTCATGAACAACACCGTCAATCTTAATTTGGCTTACAGCAGAACCAGGTAAGGATGATAGCATAATTCTTCTTAAAGAATTACCTAAAGTTGTACCATAGCCTCTCTCCAGAGGTTCTACTACAAAACGCCCAAATTTATTATCTTCGGATAATTCCGCAATCTCTATTTTGGGTTTTTCAAAATCAAACACAACAGGACCCTCCTTCTGGGTTATTTGAGTCAATAACTCCGAATAATAATCTTTATAATAAGACAAGCTTACTAGAAGACTTATCTTATCTGCAATGCATATTACAATTATGTCAATAACAGATGAAAAGCCAACTGTTTGATTGAATAAATGAAATATGCAATTTGCAGCTTATTATTTTGAGTACAACTCGACAATTAACACTTCATTTACCGGAACATCGATTTGGTCTCTTGTAGGAATTTCTTTTACAACACCTGATAAAGCTTCTTGATCTGCTTCAAGCCATGCAGGTACAGTCCTTCCACCCGTTACCTCTAAGATATCCTTATATCTTTGTGTATTTTTAAATTTCTCTTTTATTTCAATTGTATCTCCAGCCTTTACTTTGTAGGATGGAATATTTACACATTTACCATTTACTAATACATGCTTATGATCAACGATCTGTCTAGCTTCTTTTCTCGTTCTACCGAAGCCCAAACGGAAAATAACGTTGTCCAATCTAAGCTCTAACAGAGTCATTAAGTTTTCACCAGCAGTACCGGTCTTCATCTTCTGAGCCTTTGCAAATAAGTTGCGGAAAGGTTTCTCTAACATACCGTAGATGAATTTTGCTTTCTGCTTCTCTCTTAATTGCAAGCCATACTCGCTCACTTTTTTGCCTTGTCTTGCAAAGGAACGGTTGGATTTTTTATCAATTCCTAAGTAAGAAGGCTCCAAGCCAAGGGCTCTACATCTTTTTAAAACAGGACCCATATCTCTTGCCATTGTTTTTACCTCCCATTATACTCTTCTGCGTTTAGGCGGACGACATCCATTGTGTGGAACTGGAGTCACGTCCCTGATACTGGTTACTTCGATACCGCAAGCTTGAAGCGCACGGATTGCTGCTTCTCTACCTTGACCAGGACCTTTAACCATTACCTCAACGGATTTCAAACCATAAACAAGTGCTGCCTTCGCTGCTGTTTCAGCTGCCATCTGAGCTGCATAAGCTGTGGATTTTCTCGATCCTCTGAAGCCTAATCCACCAGCACTAGCCCAAGAAAGCGCATTGCCTTCTGCATCTGTCAGCGTAACAATTGTATTGTTAAAAGATGACTGAATGTGTGCCTGTCCACGATCGACATTCTTTTTCACACGCTTCTTAGTCACTTTTCTTGCTGCTATTTTCTTAGCCATCTAACAAACCCTCCTATTGGATTATTCAATGCTTTGTCCACATTTAAGTATACTTACGGACAAAATCAAAGTTTTGGGTAATTAAAAACTCGCCGAGCGTGTCTTTAATTGTTTTTAACAAGTCAGCGGATTCCCCAACCGACCTGTTTCAATATTGTCCGATTAAATATTCTCTACGAACATTATCTATTCCTATTTATTTGCCACTATTTTTTCTTATTAGCAACAGTTCTCTTAGGACCTTTTCTTGTTCTAGCGTTAGTCTTTGTCTTTTGACCACGAACAGGAAGTCCTCTTCTATGACGGATTCCTCTATAGCATCCGATTTCTTGTAATCTCTTAATGTTAAGTGCGATTTCTCTTCTTAAATCACCCTCAACCTGCTGTGTTTCATCAATAACATCACGAATTCTAGCAACTTCTTCATCCGTTAAATCACGAACACGAGTATCCGGATTAACATTAGCAGCCGCAAGAATACGATTCGAGCTCACTCTACCAATACCATAGATATAAGTAAGACCGATTTCAACACGTTTCTCTCTTGGTAAATCTACACCACTAATACGAGCCATGTGCTTAATACACCTCCAAATTATTTTTGTTTTAATAAATACGTAATGCCATGCATTACGCCAGCCGCTTTAAATTGTAACATACAAAGATACATCGTCTTTGCTGCTAAGACTCCGTGATGACGGCACGGTTCTTAAGGTATAACATTAAGTAGTTATATGTTTACCCACAATATCACAAAGATCCTGTTGATAACAACAGTATTTGTAACACAAAAAGCAAGAACTAGATATATAAAACAATAGTTAGTTTTTGAGGTACCAACCTATTGTAAATTAGCCTTGTCTTTGTTTGTGTTTAGGGTTTTCGCAGATAACTCTGACTGCGCCCTTTCTTCTAATAACTTTGCATTTTTCGCAAATTGGTTTTACTGATGATCTTACTTTCACAGTAATTCACCCCTTTCAAAAAAGTCCATTTTTTATTATATCACCGCAGAAATATAATAGCAAGCAATATTTTTTATTTTAATCTGTAAATATTTTGAAATTCTATGATATACTAATACAAGTTTTATATCATAGAATTTTATCATGAATTCAGGTAATTCAATCGACTATTTATCACGCCATATAATTCGACCCTTCGTTAGATCGTACGGGGATAGCTCCAAAGTTACCTTATCGCCAGGTACTATTTTAATAAAGTTCATACGAAGCTTACCACTAATATGTGCTAAAACTTTATGTCCATTTTCCAATTCCACCTGGAACATCGCATTCGGCAGTTTCTCTACTACCGTTCCTTCAATTTCAACAACATCGGCCTTTGACATTACTCAACCTCCTTACTCGAATTTCTATCTTTCCATAACTTAATTGCTCTTTTGATTTCTTCGTTGGTTACAACATTATTGGTAATCTTTTCTGCAAGATTTGAATCGAAATGTTTGAGCAAATTTACATGTTTCAATTTTTTCTTTTTAGGACGGTCTAATGTTCGAATATTACCATCCACTAAATATACATATTCTTTGTCTATATTTATTATTACATAACATCTGCCGGCATCATGTCCAGCAGTTGCTATTGTAAAACCTCCGATTTTTAAGTTCCGTAACATATAGCAAGCCTTTCTAATAGGAAATATAGGATACAAAAGTAAATCTGCTTACAAATTCACTTTGCAAAATCGCTTAGCAAAAGTGCTTTGCGATTAAGCATTATATAACGTAAGGATTTCCGGCTCTCCATCTGTAATCAGTACAGTATTCTCGTAATGCGCTGATAGTGTACCATCCGCCGTTACAACAGTCCAATCATTATCCAACCAGAGGACATCATATCTTCCTACATTTACCATAGGTTCGATCGCCAAGGTCATTCCTGCTTCAAGCTTTGGTCCTCTACGCTTCTGTTTAAAATTTGGTATCTGCGGTTCTTCATGAAGATTCTTACCTATCCCATGCCCTACCAAATCTCTAACGACAGAATATCCAAAGGATTCTACGTATTCTTGAATAGCCGCTGATATCTCATGTAGATGATATCCCTGTTTTGCATACTTTATTCCTTCGAAAAAGCTTTGTTCGGTAACTTTAATTAATTGCTTTGCTTCCTCTGAGACTTCGCCAACAGCTATGGTTCTTGCTGCATCTGAATGGTAACCTTTATAGATTACTCCAGCATCCAAACTTACAATGTCCCCATCACGAAGAATATGTTTATTATCTGGAATTCCATGTACCACTTCATCATTAACGGATACACAAAGGGATGCAGGAAATCCTTGATAGTCTAAAAAGGATGGTATGCAGTTAAAACTCTTAATCAGCTCCCTGCATTTTTTATCAATATCCAGAGTCGTAATGCCTGGGCGGACAAATTGCTTTAATTCTTCATGTAATATCGATAGAATTCGTCCAGACTCCCTCATATATTCTATTTCTTTCTCTGACTTAATCATTATTGACAATCAATCTCTTCCTTTCTATACGAATAACATCGAACACTGTTACATTTCGGATGCAAGCTATATCAATTCAATATTGATACAATACAATACTATTGTGGCTAAGTCAATCTCATTAGCTATGCAATTGAATTCCCTTCTTACATTTCAATAACCTGGACAATCTCATGAAAGGTTTCATCCATTGTTTTCGTTCCATCTACTGATTTTAAGATGCCTTTATTAATATAGTAATCAATTAGCGGTTGTGTCTGCTCATGATAAACAGCAAGGCGTTTCTTAACTGTTTCTGGCTTATCATCCTCACGAAGAACTAATGATTTACCACAAGTATCACAGATACCTTCTTTCTTTGGTGGAATGTTAACTACATGATAAGTTGCCCCACAATTCAGACATGCTCTTCTTCCAGACATGCGATCGATAATTACTTCATCAGCAACATTAACATCTATGGCATATTCAATTCTTTCTCCACTCTTACTAAGAGCTTCATCAAGGGCTTCTGCCTGGGGAATTGTTCTAGGGAAACCATCCAAGACATAACCATCCTTGCAATCTGCATCTTTAAAACGATCAACAACTAAATCTACAACCAATTCATCCGGTACTAATAAACCTTGGTCCATATAAACTTGTGCTTTTTTACCTAATTCAGTTCCATTCTTAATATTAGCGCGAAAAATATCTCCAGTAGATATGTGCGGAATATTATATTTATCTGCTAATTTTTTTGCTTGTGTACCTTTTCCAGCTCCGGGAGCTCCCAACATAATAATTTTCATACCTATTAATAACCATACCTTTCTTCACAACCTGAAAAGCAATGTATGAACGAGAACTAAAATTCTCGTAGAGTAATTCACGATTTCCATGTTATGCAGAGCGCAATAAAGCAATTAAATTGGTAAAGAAGTTAAATTACCTTTATGAAAATCATGATTTTAAACTATCTCATGCATGGCTCCAAAATATTATATTCGCTTTTCATCATTTGTTACATGTGAGATTAAAATTTAATCTTATAAAATAAGTAAAATAATAATTTCAAAGATATTACTGAGTAATTTGAATCACAATACCCCTTATGAGGCCGCATACGACCTCATAACGGGATAATCATTAATCATTCAGGAAACCTTTGTAGTGGCGTACAAGCATCTGAGATTCAATCTGTTTGATTGTCTCAATGATAACACCAACAATAATGATAATTGATGTGCCACCAAAGTTTACTCTAGCTCCAAAAGCTCCCGAGAAGATTATAGGTATCACGGAAACAATGATTAAACCGACTGCTCCGATCAATATAATATTATTAAGTACCTTTGTTAAGTAATCCGTAGTTGGCTTACCAGGACGGATGCCTGGAATAAATCCACCTTGCTTCTTCATATTATTTGCTACTTCAATCGGATTAAAGGTAATCGATGTATAAAAGTAAGCAAAGAAAATAATAAGAGCAATATAGATTAATAAACCAATAGAGTATTTGAACTCTCCCCAGCTCTTAAATACTAGCCAGTCGCCTTGGCTAAGAACTTTAAGTACCTTAGGCCAAAAATGAGCTCTTGCAGGATATACTCCAAAGAATGATCCAATTAGAATCGGAAAATTCATCAATGAGCTGGCGAAGATAACCGGTATAACACCAGCTGTATTAACTTTCAAAGGAATATGGGAGGATTGTCCACCAACCATCTTTCTTCCT
>JGI24708J26588_10001652_pt1 | contig 17525 bp, 13 predicted proteins | sample BioPla1DNA2_FD_26588 | JGI IMG/M metagenome (IMG submission 26588) | reverse complement strand
TATATAGACGTAAGTTATTCTAGGGTTAGTGTCCATGATCCATCCATCATAAAAGCAGATGGAAGATATTATGTATTTGGATCTCATATGGCATACGCAAAAAGCGATGACCTAATGAATTGGCAAACGTTCCGAACGAATATTAATTCCGAATTCTTTAATCTAATGGGGGATATCTGGAATGATTATATGAAAACCCCCACCAACCCAAATCTAGGTGGTAATCTTTGGGCGCCAGATGTTATTTATAATAAAGCTATGGAAAAATACTGTATGTATCTAAGTGTGAATGGTGATGACTGGAATTCAGCCATAGTCTTGCTAACTTCAGATCATATCGAGGGACCCTATGAATATATTGGTCCGGTGGTTTATTCTGGATTTAATACTAGCTCCCATCCAGTAGAAAAGACGGATGTATATCAAGTACTTGGGGAAGGTGCGGATCTTGCTAGATATCAATCGACCAGTAATACAAAGCTCAACGCTATTGACCCTGGTTTGAGATATGATGAAGAAGGAAACTTGTGGATGGTATTTGGTTCCTGGTTTGGTGGTTTATATATGCTTAAATTAGATGAAAACACCGGATTGAGGGATTATAGCTACACCTATGAAACAGTGCCCCATGTATCCGACCAATATTATGGCTACAAGATCGCTGGTGGACGAGGGGTTTCTGGTGAGGGTCCATATATCCATAAGTTTGGGGATTATTATTATTTATTTGTGACCTATGGTGGATTAACCCAAGAAGGTGGCTATCAGATGAGAGTTTTCCGCTCGGAGAATATCATGGGACCTTATGTGGATGAATTGGGTCAATCATCTATCTATGAGAGAGGTGGAAATAATCTTCAAACCAATATTGGTGTACGATTGGTAGGAAGTTATAAATTTAGCGGTACAGCTCATACTCTAGCAGCACAAGGTCATAATTCAGTATTCCAAGATGATGATGGTAAAATGTTCAATGTATTTCATACTAGATTTGCAGGTGGTATGAGAGGAAATGCAGAATATCATGAGGTTCATGTACAACAGATGTTCNTNAATGAAAATGGATGGCTGGTAATGGCACCCTATGAATACTCTGGTGAAACCTTGTCCGAGACAGGATATTCAAAGAAAGAGATGGTAGGGGAATATGAATTTGTAATTCATAAGCCAAATATGTTCTTCCAGACAGTTTTAAATAAACAAATTGGAATCGCGCAGACTTTAAACATTGCCCTCTATAGTGACGGCTCTGTGGTAGGCGATGTTACAGGAACCTGGTCTTATAAAGAAGGTACACCCTATATGTCTATCACAATCGATGGTGTGCAATATGACGGCGTATTCTTAAAGCAAGCCAATGAGACAGATCATAAAGTAGTTATGACCTTTACAGCCCTTGGTAACAATGTAACCGTTATGGGTAGTAAAAAATAATGGTTGGTCTGGTTCTTGTGAAATGAAAGTTTATATATGGATTAAAAAAGGGGGCTGTCGCACGAAATGTGCGGCGCTCTTTTTACATTAGTGATGTTTATCATATATTAAAATTACTAAAATAGCGTGTGACTATCAATCCAACAGAGACACGTTCTCACTCGGTTGCCGCATATAGCGGTACATAAGGTTGTGACAGAGGAGAACATCTGCCCTAAGTACCGATGGCGGCAAACGGTCTCTTTATGGATGAATAGTCACACGCTATACATTTACAAATCTATGTGATAAACATTCAAAATTACTGAGGCGCCGAACACTTCATCGGCTCGGATATCAATTAAAACTTCCGTTAAATCTTGAATGTATAATTTCAGAAGATGATTCGGTTCGATTACTAAGTCAGGCAAAGCTATTTCTAAAACTGGCGGATTTAATGGCTGAATGCGAGCAACTGTATGATATGAAAATAGTTTATGGAAATACTGTAAAAAGGAAGCACGTGAAGAAATTGAGGAAGAAACTTTTACGCATTAAAAGAAAGTGAGAATTGATAAAGAAATACTATTTTTAGGCAAAAAGGAAGCTGCCACATCATGATTTTTCAATCGTTAAAGCGACAGCCCCTTTGTAAATTATTCTTCTACAGTAATCACAGCTACAGGGCAATTGTCCTGAGCTTCTATAGCGGTATCTTCTACTTCGGAAGGTACGACATCTACATATACCTCAGCGATATCATCGTCGCCCATACGGAAAACTTCCGGGCAAGTAGCTACACATAAACCACAGGAAATACAACCATCTCGATCTATTGATGCTTTCATAAGAAATCTCCTTCCATAATAACAATATCATCCTATGTAGTCTCAAACGCTCTCTCAAATGGAGAAACCTTAAGGGATATGAGTTTGAAATACTACAATAATATTTTACATAGAAAGAATATCATTGTCTGTAGCTACGGATACATTTAAAGCTAATTTTTGTTAGAATTCTTATTTTCAGGTATTTTCGATAAGAGTATAACGATAATGGTAAGAAGACCAATCACCGTAAAAATGCTTAACATACCTTTTCCCATAATCTCCAATGCAAATAATATATTTTGATCCATAGGAAACTCCTTTCTATTAACCGATTCGTTCTAAGATTTCACCTACAATTTTAATGATGGCTCCCCCAGCAACTACGGAACCGATCTGACCAGATACGTTAGCACTAATTGCATGCATTAATAAATGGTTGGTAGGGTCTTCTTTTAGTCCCATTTTCTGAACTACCCTTGCAGACATAGGAAAAGCGGATATTCCGGCAGCTCCAACCATAGGGTTAATCTTGTTCTTTCTCAAGAAGAGGTTAAGGAACTTAGCAAACAATACTCCACCGATACTATCAAAAATAAAGGCAACCAAACCAAGAGCCATAATTAATAGAGTTTTATAATTTACGAAGTCTTCAGCCTTCATACTGAAGGATATGGTAATACCAAGTAAAAGGGTAATTAGATTTGGCAATACATTCTGAGCGGTATCCGATAAGCTATTTAGAACACCACATTCTCTAATTAAATTACCAAACATTAAAAATCCAACCAGTGCAACGGAACTGGGAGCTACCAGACCAGATATGAAAGTAACAATAATTGGGAAAAGAATTCTTGTCTTTTTTGTTACCGTTGTTGGATTATAGTCCATACGGATGAGACGTTCCTTCTTTGTGGTAACCATTTTTATTGCAAAAGGTTGTACAATCGGTACCAATGCCATATAGGAATAAGCAGCAACAGCGATAGCACCAATATAATTCGATCCTAGTAGTTTAGAAACCAAGATCGAGGTCGGACCATCTGCAGCTCCTATGATACCAATGGAAGCGGCATCATGAATTTCAAAACCTAGAAGAACAGCTACTACTACTGTAACGAAAATTCCAAATTGAGCAGCAGCTCCAAATAAAAACATCTTAGGGTTGGAAAGCAAGGGACCAAAGTCGATCATGGCGCCAATTCCGATAAACAAAAGAATTGGTAAAGCTTCGGATGCTTCAATTCCTACCTCAAATAGCCATTCAATAATTCCTGCGGTTTCCCCAATTCCTTCCATGGTCTGATTAATCACACCACTTAAGGGAAGGTTGACTAAAATGGCGCCAAAGCCCATAGGCATTAAAAGGGAAGGCTCAAATTCTTTTACGATAGCTAGATAAATCAATAAGAGCCCTACACCATACATAACCCATTGTTGCCATGTTATGGATGTAATCCCCGATAATAAAAAATCCATAAAAAAGTCCTCCTTAGCATGTTTGTCATCGTAGGCGAAATAGATTTGGAATACCCATATGTAATATTAACTAGTCATTATATCCAAAAATAAAAGATTATCGCTTATATTTTTGATGACTGAAATTGTTTCTATTGTAGACCAAAAAAGCCATGGATGTCAATGCTGTTAGACAAACTTTAAGGAAGAATATAGTAGAAAAAGTGATTTTGCATTTATTCATAAATTTTAAAAAAATCATATGGTAAATATAACAAAACCATGCTTGAAAGAATGTTATTATTAATAAGAGAAAAAGAAAAAACAATAGAAAATACACAAAAAATCAACCAAATTACACCAAAATAACCAGTGCCTATTGGTTGTTTTGATAGTTTTATATAAAATTTTACTTAGATATTGAACAAAATTATTAAACATGGTAATATCTGTATTGTGGCTGATTTTAGCCAAAATATAACATAGGGAGATGAGCACTTTGAGTTTTGGCTTAACCTTTTTCCATGTAGTATCTATTGTTATTTCAGTTTTAGCCTTTGGAACTGCTTTCTGGTTATACCGTTGGGTTTCAAAGCAACCATCCTCCAACAAAAGAATTGCAGAAGTTGGAGGTTTAATTCGAGATGGTGCCAATACATTTCTTTCAAAAGAATATAAAACATTGGCACGTTTTAGCGCTGTAGTAGCTATTCTTATCCTGGTGTTTTTCCCTTCACCGATTTGGAAAGGGCAAATCTCAAATAACCTTACAATGGCAATTGCATATATTTTTGGTACCGTATTTTCTGCTATTGCAGGAAAAGTAGGTATAAGCATTGCTACAATTGCCAACATCAAATCTGCAGAGGCTGCTACAAAAGGAATTAAGCCATCCTTTATGGCTGGTTACCGTGGTGGTGCTGTAATGGGAATGGCGGTAGTTGGTTCCAGTTTACTGGGTGTAACTTTGGTCTTAATGTTGACAGATGATGCTTCCGCACTTTTAGGCTTTAGTTTTGGTGCTAGTTCCTTAGCTCTTTTTGCAAAAGCTGGAGGCGGTATTTTTACCAAAACTGCTGATATTAGTGCAGACCTTGTTGGAAAGGTAGAACTAGGCATCCCAGAAGACGACCCTAGAAACCCTGCAGTTATCGCAGATAATGTTGGGGATAATGTTGGGGACGTAGCAGGTATGGGCGCTGACTTGTTTGACTCTAACGTAGCTTCCATGGCAGCTGCATTGGTAATGGCAGCTTCCCTAGGAAATGCCAAGGAAAATATCAGTATGGTATTCTGTTATGCTTCCATTGGCTTACTTGCTTCCATTATTGGTGTATTCACTGCCAACATGAAGGAAGGCGGAAATCCAACCAGAGCTCTTAATATGAATACATATGTGACAACAGCTATTTATGGCGTATTAACAGCCATTGCAACTGCTGTATTTGGTTTTGAGTGGCGTATATGGCTAGCCAGCGCAATTGGTTTGTTAGTTGGTGTAGTGATTGGTATCGCTAGTGACTATTTTACAGATGATAACAAAAAACCGGTTCATATGGTTGCAAAGGCATGTGAATCCGGTCCAGCATTTACCATTATATCAGGTACATCCTATGGACTTTTAAGTACCTTGCCAGCTATGATCGGTATTGGAATATCAGCATTGGCAGCATACAAAGTATGTGAACCTCTTGGAGATGGCTATGCTATGTTTGGTATTTCCATGGCAGCCGTTGGTATGCTTTCCATCGTAGGTATGATTATTTCTAACGATGCTTACGGTCCAATTGTTGATAATGCCCGTGGTCTTGTAGAGATGGGGAACTTGGGAGATAAAGCTCTGGAGATTACAGACTCTCTAGATAGTGCTGGAAATACCGTAAAAGCGGTAACCAAGGGATTCTCCATAGGTGCAGCTGGTCTGACGGTAATCGCTCTTTTGGGAGCCTTTATCAGTGAGGTAAATATTGCTGCAGTGGAACTAGGCAAAGAGACCATAACAGGATTTGATGTAACCAATCCAACCGTATTCTTCGGTTTACTTGTAGGTGCGGCTATCCCTCCAGTATTCTCAGCTATGTTGATGCTGGGTGTTGATAGAAATGCACAACGTATGGTTGCTGAAATCCATCGTCAGTTTAAAGAAATTATTGGTTTAAAAGAGGGGAAAGAAGGAGTATCTCCGGAATATGATAAATGTATCGAAATTGCTACAGCAGGTGCCATTAAAGAGTTAATTCCTGCTGGTTTAATGGCAATTATATCCACCTTACTGGTTGGATTTATCGGTGGCGTGAATGCAGTTGGAGGTTTTATTACAGGAAATATTGTAAGTGGCCTTGTTTTCGCCTTATTTATGTCAAACTCCGGTGGCTTGTGGGATAATACGAAAAAGTATATTGAAGCTGGAAATCATGGTGGTAAGAATTCCGTTGCCCATAAAGCTGGAGTCGTAGGTGATACTGTGGGCGATCCTTTCAAGGATACAGCTGGACCTTCGATTAATACTCAAATCACAGTAGTTTCCTTAGTGGCATCTTTAGCAGCAGGTCTTTTTATGGCCTTATCCTTATTCTAGGATAAGATTAATTTAATCTTCTTGTAGGCTGATTTGGAAATAAAGCTTATAAAATTAACAACATATAAAAAAACATATAAAATAACATAAAAAAACACAACATAAAAACAAACAAAAATTATAACAAAACATATAAGTAAAAAATCGGGATAAGGTCGAGAATAGCTTGACTCTAATCCCGGTTTTTTGAATGGAATATCTCTAGAATTTATTGTCATATCATGGATTATGATGTATAATAATTACGAAATACTATATCTTGTGTATATGTTAGCCAACCAATGGAATTGGGTCTTAAAAATTGGAGGTACAAATGAAGAGGCTTCTTTTAATCGGTCTATTATTTTCAGGGGTTTTCTCACTACTTACAGGTTGTAGCAAAGCAAATGACTACTATAATGAAGGAAAGAAATATTTTGCCAGCGGTAATTATGAAGAGGCTGCGGGTCAATTTGCCATGGCCTTAGGGATTAATAAGAATCGGGCAGATTATTTTATCGATTATGGTATGTCACTGATTGGAGTAGGAAAATATGAGGAGGCAATAGAACAGTTTGATCAGGCCTATCAAGAAAAGAATATGAAAATAATTTTAGAAAATAATAAAAGAGCCTTGAGAGGCAAAGGCATTACTTATTATTATATGAAAGATTATGAAGAGGCTACCAGACAGTTTGACTTGGCCTTACAAATAGAAGAATTATCGGATCTTAACTTGGATATATTGTATTATAAGGGTTGTACCTTATTAAAGCTTGGAAAGTATGATGAAGCAGAAAAAGCCTTTACATCGATTTTGTCCATAGATGAGAATAATGCAAAAGCCTATTACCAGAGAGCTTATGTTTATAAGCTATTAGGTGATTATGAAAGTAGCCTTTCTGATTATGATATGGCAATTTCTATGAATCCCAATTGTTTTGATTATTATTTTGATAAATACAATCTTTACCTAGGGATTGGGAAAACAGAAGAGGCCAATCAGGTATTAGCAGAGGCAGAAAAGATAGAAATCGTAACCAATGAGGATAAGTATAATTTAGCAAAGCTACATTTTTATCAGAAACAATATGAAGTCGCCCTTTATGAATTAGGGGAGAGTAGCGCGAAAAATTTTAGCGAGGCATATTATTATATTGGAGAAATCAAAAGAGAGCAGAAGAATTATCGAGATGCAATTTACCAATACAAGCTATATATCGATAGTAAGAAGGTTCTAAATCCCAATGTCTACAATCAGATAGCGGTCTGCCATATGAGGTTGGGAGAGTATAAAGATGCCCTTGCTTACTTACAATGGAGCATGAATTATCCATCTGGATCTCTTCGAGTATTAAAGAAAAATGAAATCATAGCCCATGAAAAACTGGGGGATTTTGATACCGCCTTGGAAAAAATACAAGAATATATAAATCTTTATCCCGAAGATCAAGAAGCACTGAGAGAATGGGAATTTATAAAGACTCGGATAAAAAAGCCAAAATCAGAATAAATGAGGTAGATTATGACGCAACTTTATGAAAACAAAGACGTAATAGAACGATTTATCCTAGTGGGAGTAGAGATATCAGATAGAGATGATACGGCTGAATCCTTGGATGAATTGGAAGAGTTGATTAATACAGCCGGAGCAATTACGGTGGGAAAGGTGATTCAGAATAGAGAGAGCATTCATCCTGGAACCTATATAGGAAAAGGAAAGATTGAGGAAATAAGAGCCTTAGTAGAGGAAATGGATGCTACTGGAATTGTATGTGATGATGAACTTTCTCCTGCGCAATTAAGGAATCTGGAAGATGCATTACAAACCAAGGTATTAGATCGTACGATTATAATATTGGATATTTTTGCGAAAAGGGCATTAACCAGAGAAGGTAAGATACAGGTAGAATTGGCTCAATTGAGATATCGATCCACAAGACTGGTAGGTTTAAGGAATTCCCTATCAAGACTGGGCGGTGGAATTGGAACTAGAGGTCCAGGTGAGAAAAAACTTGAAGTAGATCGACGGTTAATCAAGACCAAGATCAACCAATTAAAACAGGAGTTGGAAGATGTTAAGAAAAATAGAGAGACCTTACGAAGACTAAGAAGTAAGAACCAGATTCCAGTGGTAGCCATAGTAGGTTATACCAATGCTGGTAAATCCACCCTATTAAACTACTTAACCAATGCTGGTGTACTGGAAGAGGACAAATTATTTGCAACATTAGATCCTACAACCAGAAATCTTACTTTAGAAAGCGGACAACAAATATTGCTTACGGATACAGTAGGGTTTATACGAAAACTGCCCCACCATTTGATTGAATCCTTTCGTAGTACCTTAGAGGAAGCAAAATATTCGGATATTATTTTGCATGTGGTGGACAGCTCAAATCCTGATGTTGACAAACAGATGCATATCGTTTATGATACATTAGCTCAGTTGGGAATTCAGGATAAGACCATCATTACTGTTTTTAATAAACAGGACAAAGAAGATGCACAGAAAGTGATTAAGGATTTTAAGGCTGATGAAACAATAAAAATATCAGCCAAAACAGGATGGAATGTAGATCAGTTACTGAATTTAATTGAAAAGATTTTAAATGAGCAGAAAATATTGATAGAGCGAATATTCTCTTATCAGGAAGCAGGAAAAATACAAAGTATCCGAAAGTATGGACAATTACTGGAGGAAGAATATCAGCAAGAAGGTATTTATATCAAAGCTTATGTACCCAAGGATATTTACAATAGTTTGTAAGATGTAGGGACAGGGACATAGCTAAATTTCTTAGGTTTTTAAGGATGAAAATAAAAATAGATATAAATCTGACTAAATACTAGATATAGTGGAGGGACTAAAAAATCTTCATATATCTGGTGTTTTTTCTGTTGACTTAAATTGTGAATTCTGATACTATAAAAACATAGAGTGTATTCGTACATATCAACAATAAGATAAGCGGGAAGGGAGACAGTTACATATGATTAACGTAGTAAAAAGAGATGGTCAGGTTGCGGAATTTAACCTGAAAAAGATCAGCGATGCGATCACAAAAGCTTTTAAAGCGACAGAGAAATTTTATACGGAAGAAATCATCAGCCTATTATCGTTACGTGTAACATCAGATTTTCAAAAAAAGATTAAGGACAATCAAATCCACGTGGAGGATATTCAAGACAGTGTTGAAAGTGTACTAGAGCAGACCGGATATACCGATGTTGCGAAAGCATATATTCTATACCGTAAGCATAGAGAAAAAATACGTAATATGAAGTCCACGATTTTGGATTATAAAGAGACAGTAAATAGTTACGTTCGCGAAGAAGACTGGAGAGTAAAAGAGAACTCCACAGTAACCTATTCCGTTGGAGGATTGATTTTACATAACTCTGGAAAAATTACAGCCAACTATTGGCTGTCTGAAATTTATGATGAAGAAATTGCCAATGCCCATCGGAATGCGGATATTCATTTGCATGACTTATCTATGTTAACTGGCTATTGTGCGGGGTGGTCTTTAAAACAATTAATTAAAGAGGGGTTAGGTGGTATTCCGGGTAAGATTACATCTTCTCCTGCGAGTCATTTATCTACCTTATGTAATCAGATGGTAAATTTCCTTGGAATAATGCAGAATGAATGGGCTGGTGCTCAGGCATTTTCCTCCTTTGATACCTATCTTGCACCGTTTGTAAAAGTTGATAATTTAACATACAAAGAAGTAAAACAATGTATTCAATCTTTTGTATATGGGGTAAATACTCCTAGCCGCTGGGGAACCCAAGCTCCGTTCTCTAATATTACTTTGGACTGGACAGTTCCCAATGATTTAGCAGAGCTACCATGCATCGTAGGTGGCAAGGAAATGGATTTTAAATATAAAGATTGTAAAAAAGAAATGGATATGGTGAATAAGGCATTTATCGAAATCATGATTGAGGGTGATGCCAACGGAAGAGGCTTCCAGTATCCGATTCCAACCTACTCCATTACCAAAGACTTTGAGTGGTCTGATACGGAAAATAACCGTTTATTGTTCGAAATGACAGCAAAATATGGTACCCCTTATTTCTCAAATTATATTAACAGTGATATGGAACCTAGTGATATACGTTCCATGTGTTGTAGATTACGTCTAGATCTTAGAGAATTAAGGAAAAAGACCGGTGGTTTCTTTGGTTCAGGAGAAAGTACTGGATCCATCGGTGTTGTTACCATTAATATGCCTCGAATAGCTTATCTATCAGATACAGAAGAAGAGTACTTCCGTAGACTGGATCGTATGATGGATATTTCTGCTAGATCTTTAAATATAAAGAGAAAAGTCATTACCAAATTATTAGAAGAAGGATTATATCCTTATACCAAACGGTATCTTGGTTCCTTTGAGAACCATTTCTCTACAATCGGTCTTGTAGGTATGAATGAAGTAGGCCTGAATGCAAAATGGCTTGGAAAGGATATGACCGATAAGAAGACAAAGGATTTTGCGATTAAGACCTTGAATCATATGAGAGAGCGTCTATCCGATTATCAGGAAATGTATGGAGATTTATACAATCTGGAAGCTACTCCTGCAGAATCCACCAGCTATCGTTTGGCTATGCATGACAGGAAAAAGTGGCCAGATATTAAAACAGCAGGTAAAGAAGGAGATACTCCTTACTATACCAATAGCTCCCATCTTCCTGTTGGTTATACAGAGGATATTTTTGCGGCATTGGATATACAGGATGAACTTCAAACCCTATATACTTCTGGAACTGTTTTCCATTCCTTTGTTGGCGAAAAATTACCGGATTGGGAAGCTGCAGCAAAGTTAGTCAGAACCATTGCAAGTAATTATAAATTGCCATATTATACCATATCACCGACCTATTCTATCTGTAAAAATCATGGATATTTAGTAGGTGAGCACTTTACCTGTCCTCATTGTGGCGAGAAGGCCGAGGTATATAGCCGTATCACTGGATATTATCGTCCAGTACAAAATTGGAATGAAGGTAAGACCCAAGAGTATAAAAACAGAAGGCTCTATGACATTGGTAGGTCTCGTATGATGAGCGTAGAACCCAGTGTAATATTTGCACCAGCTAAGGAAAGTACAACAGGTTTAAATGACGGATTATATTTGTTTACCACAAAAACCTGTCCCAATTGTAAAATTGCTCAAGAGTATTTGAAGGGAGTTCCTTATTCCATTATCGATGCAGAGGAAAATCCCGAGCTTAGCAGAAAATTGAGTATTATGCAGGCTCCAACCTTAGTAGAGGTGAAGGAAGGAAGCGTAAATAAGTATGTGAATGCTTCCAATATTAAAAAGTTTGTGGATCAACAAACCTTAAGTCTATAGAATATAAACAATAGAAAAAGCTTGGAAAGAGTCTAGTTTTTAGTTTCTTCCAAGCTTTTTTATGCATTTCTCAGGAAAAATCCTTGAAAATACAGTTCGTGACTTAATTCTACTAGTAATCTGGTTTTTGATATTGCTTAGTTTCTTGCTGTAAGGTAAAATAATTTATTAAGGATAGAAATAAGGTCGCAGATCTTTCCCCTTGATAAAATCATAGTAGAAGCGAGGTTATATTGTATATGAGTTATGCAGATGAGGTCTTTATTAATATGTGTAAGGATATTCTTGAAAATGGAACCAGTACAGAAGGTGAGAAGGTTAGACCAAAATGGGAAGATGGTTCTTACGCTTATACCATAAAGAAATTTGGTGTGGTAAACCGTTATGATTTATCAAAAGAATTTCCGATTCTAACCTTGAGAAAAATAGCCTTTCGCTCTTGTATTGATGAATTGTTATGGATATGGCAGAAAAAATCAAACAATATCCATGACTTAAACAGTCGTATATGGGATGCATGGGCAGATGAGGATGGTTCCATCGGCAAGGCCTATGGGTATCAAATGGGTGTAAAACATAAGTACAAGGAAGGTTGGATGGATCAGGTTGACCGGGTAATCCATGATTTGAAAAACAATCCTTACAGTAGAAGGATTATAACCAATATCTATGTACATCAGGATCTTCATGAAATGAATTTATATCCATGTGCATATAGTATGACCTTTAATGTTACGAAAAATAATACTACAGGAAATCTTGTTCTAAATGCAATTCTCAATCAAAGATCCAATGATATATTAACCGCCAATGCATGGAATGTATGTCAATATGCGGTTCTTGTGCATATCTTGGCACAGGTTTGCGGCTATGAGGTAGGGGAGTTCATTCATGTTATTGCAGACGCTCATATTTATGATCGGCACATTCCTATTATCGAAGAACTAATTAAGCGTCCGACATATGAGGCACCAAGATTTTGGATTAATCCTGAGATAAAGGACTTTTATAAATTTACAGTAGATGATTTTGAATTAAGGGATTATAAATTTGGCCCCAAGGTAGAAAAAATTCCGGTGGCTGTATAAAGGGGGTTCAGTATATGAATATGATTGTTGCAGTGGATAAGAATTGGGCAATTGGATATAAGAACGATCTACTAGTCAGAATTCCGGCGGATCAACGATTTTTTCGAAATGAAACGATTAATAAGGCCGTTATTATGGGGCGTAAAACCTTAGAAAGTTTTCCTGGAGGAAAGCCCCTAAAGCAAAGATTAAATGTTGTAATCACTTCAAATCCTAACTATCAGGTGAAAGATGCAGTAGTGGTACACAGTATCGAAGAAGCACTGGAAGCAGTTAAGGATTTTAAGTCAGAGGATATTTATGTCATAGGCGGAGCTAGCATTTATGAACAGATGTTACCTTTGTGTGATGTTGCCCATGTTACCAAGATCGACTACTCCTATATGGCTGATACTTATTTTCCCAATTTGGATCAAAGGCCAGATTGGGTTATGACGAATGATTCGGAAGAGCAGACCTATCATGATTTGATTTATACCTTCTGTAGATATGAGAGAAGAAAAAACTAACATTTCCATGGTTGAATAAAAAATCGCTAGAAGATATAGGAAAATAAGGAAAATCTTTAAAAAGAACTTGAAAAATCATAACAGGAGGTCTACTATAGGATTAAAGTTATCAGAAGCAACACTTTAAAGTTGTCATGTTGTATGGACTTATTTATAACATGATCGATTACATAAGGAAGGATGATTTAGATGCTGGATATCAGAGTTGAGAAGACAAAAACGCCAAAACCATTACCGGGGAAGGACAATCCTTTAAAATTTGGTACCATATTTACGGATCATATGTTTTTAATGGATTATGAGGAAGGCAAGGGCTGGCACGATCCACGTATCGTACCTTATCAACCTCTTCAACTAGAACCTTCAGCCATGGTATTTCACTATGGACAGGAGATGTTTGAGGGATTAAAAGCATATAAAACAGAGGATGGAAGAACTTTATTGTTTCGGCCGGATAAAAATATTGAAAGAGCAAATCGGACAAATCGTAGACTATGTATACCTGAAATACCGGAAGAAGATTTTCTTCAAGCTTTAAAGGCTATCGTTAAAATTGATGAAGCATGGATACCTACAAAAGAGGGGACATCACTTTATATCAGGCCATTTGTGATAGCAACGGATCCATTCCTTGGTGTTCGACCATCCCATAAGTACTTATTTATTATAATTTTATCACCGGTTGGTGCCTATTATCCGGAAGGATTAAATCCTGTGAAAATATGGATTGAGGATGAATATGTGAGGGCTGTAAAAGGCGGAATTGGAGAGGCCAAGACCGGAGGAAATTATGTGGCTTCACTAAAGTCTCAGGTGAAAGCCCATGATGAGGGATATTCCCAAGTATTGTGGCTAGATGGGGTACACCGTAAATATATAGAAGAAGTAGGAGCTATGAACATTTTCTTTAAAATAAATGGTACAATAAAAACTCCGAAATTAAATGGAAGTATCCTCCCTGGAGTAACTAGAGATACTACAATCAGATTATGCAAAGAATGGGGAATTCCAACGGAGGAATGTTTGATTTCCATTGATGATATCTATGAATCCTATCAAAATAATACCTTGGAAGAGGTATTTGGAACTGGGACAGCTGCGGTTATTTCTCCGGTGGGACAATTGCGTTGGGGAGACCATATCATGAAAGTCCAGGGTGGTGGAATAGGACCCATTAGCCAGAGACTTTATGATACAATTACAGGAATACAATTAGGAAAGATAAAGGACGACCATAACTGGACGGTAGAAGTTTAAGGAGGTAAGTATGAATCAGCTTTATGCAGAAGCGGGAGTAAAAAGAAAGGATACCATGGCTACCATGGGACTCCGTTTGTTACTAGTGTTAGGAATTATTGCAGGCTTGTTAATCTTATTATTAACAGGAGCCTTTGGGATCATTGGAGCAGCAATTATTGTAATCATGATTTACATGTTTCCAAGACTGAATGTTGAGTATGAATATATATTTGTGGATGGACAGCTGGATTTTGATAAGATTATGGGAAAAGCCAAAAGAAAAACAGCATTAAGAATTGATTTTGATCAAGTAGAAATCATGGCACCGATGAATTCCAGCTCTTTAGGTAACTATTCCAATGCACAGTTAATTTTGAAAGATTTTTCTTCTGGTGAAAAAGATAGTAAGCCTTATGTGATTATAGCTAATGTGGATAATAGAAAAATGAAAATATTATTTGAGCCGGATGAAAATATGGTTGGTGTTATCCGTCAAAAGAGTCCTAGAAAGGTAGTACAATATTAATCTAGGAGAATAAAAAATAATAAGATAAAAAAATCCTTGCTTAAATCAACGATTTTTTTATTCGTGTTGACAAGCAAAGTTTAATTCGTTATACTTTTTAAAATTATAACTTATGAAAATTATAATGTGGAAGAATGATAAAGAAAAGAAACTTCCAAAGCAAAGAAAGTGAGGATTTTAATAATGGCACAGATTATTGGTGAAGGAATTACATTTGATGATGTACTTTTAGTACCAGCATTCTCTGAGGTTTTACCAAACCAGGTGGATTTAGCTACGAATTTAACAAAAAAGATAAAATTAAACATTCCGCTCATGAGTGCTGGAATGGATACAGTAACTGAAAACCGTATGGCCATAGCCATGGCTAGACAGGGTGGTATCGGTGTTATCCATAAAAATATGTCGATTGAAGAACAGGCAGAAGAAGTTGACAAAGTAAAACGTTCTGAAAATGGAGTAATTACGGATCCTTTCTATCTGTCACCAGAACATACTTTACAAGATGCCAATGAATTGATGGCAAAGTACAGAATATCTGGTGTTCCAATTACCATCAATGGGAAGAAGCTAGTAGGTATTATTACAAACCGTGACCTAAAATTTGAAACAGATTTTACAAAAAAGATTAAGGAATCTATGACATCAGAAGGTTTAATCACTGCCAAGGAAGGAATCACTTTGGAAGAAGCTAAGAAAATTTTAGGCGAAGCAAGAAAAGAAAAACTTCCAATTGTTGATGATGAAGGAAATTTAAAGGGATTAATTACCATTAAAGATATAGAGAAGCAGATTAAATATCCCTTATCCGCTAAGGATGAGCAAGGACGACTACTATGTGCGGCTGCAGTAGGAATCACAAACAATATTCTAGAGCGAGTGGATGCCCTAGTAAAGGCAAAAGTAGATGCCATTGTAATTGACACAGCCCATGGACATTCTGCCAATGTTCTTAGGGTAGTTAAAATGGTAAGGGAAGCTTATCCAGATTTACAGATTATTGCTGGTAATGTGGCTACGGGAGAAGCAACAAAAGACCTTATCGAAGCAGGGGTAGATGCTGTTAAAGTTGGTATTGGTCCTGGTTCCATTTGTACAACTAGAGTGGTTGCAGGTATTGGTGTTCCACAGATCACTGCAATCATGGATTCTTATGCGGTAGCCAAGAGTTATGGAATCCCCATTATCGCTGATGGTGGAATAAAATATTCTGGAGATATCACCAAGGCCTTGGCAGCAGGGGCAAATGTATGTATGATGGGAAGTATATTTGCAGGCTGTGACGAAAGCCCTGGAACTTTCGAGCTTTATCAGGGAAGAAAATATAAGGTATATCGTGGAATGGGCTCTATTGCCGCTATGGAAAAGGGTAGTAAAGATCGTTACTTCCAGACCGATGCAAAAAAACTGGTTCCGGAAGGAGTAGAAGGTCGTGTGGCTTATAAGGGAACTGTTGAGGATACGGTATTCCAATTAATTGGAGGCTTAAGAGCTGGTATGGGCTACTGTGGAGCGAATAATCTTTTAACCTTACAAGAAACTGGTAAGTTTGTTAAGATTACATCAGCATCCTTAAAGGAAAGCCATCCACATGATATTCATATTACCAAGGAAGCTCCAAATTATAGCGTAGAAGAGTAAAAGATATCAATAATAAATATAAGATTTGCGATATATAATGTTAAAGGAAAACAAAGTTAGGAAGGCTCAGGCTGTTAGACTATGGGGGAAATTTTAACAAAGGCTGAATGGAAAAGAAGAAGAAAAATTAAAAATCTATGGTTGATGGTAATAGTACATCTCCTTGGGGTCTTTATTGTTGCATTTTTTCTCTTTATTTCTGTCAAACTGATACAAAGAAAATACAATCCTATCGATCAAAGGGTGGAAGAAATTATGGAGACATTATCCGATGGAATAATCATCCGGCAGCATTATCTTTCCCCTAATGAGTATTCGAGACCACAGACCAGTTTAAATAAAATCAAGGGTGTGGTGGTTCATTATACGGCAAATCCAGGCACTAGTGCAGTAAATAATCGGAATTATTTCCAAAGTCTTGCGGCAACCAAGACCACTTATGCCAGTAGCCATTATATCATCGGTTTGGAAGGAGAGATTGTGCAGTGCATACCCCTAACAGAGATATCTTATGCATCCAATCATCGGAATCAGGATACCATATCCATTGAATGTTGTCACCCAGATGAAACTGGGAAGTTCAATCAAGAAACCTATGATTCCTTAGTCTTCCTAGTTGCAGCCTTGAGCTATGAATTTAATTTAGATGAAGATGATATCATCCGCCATTATGATGTTACTGGTAAGATGTGTCCCTTATATTTTGTTGAGCATGAGGATGAGTGGCTTTCTTTTAAGAAGGATGTCATGGANACACTGAACGAATTTAAGGCAAGAAAAGATTAAAACAGGAATCGGCCTTAAGTATAAACATGTATATAAAAACATAATAAGAAAAACCTTAATAAGAAATAAAAATATTAAGAAGAAATATTACATTAAAAGAAAGAAATATAAGAAG
>JGI24708J26588_10001650_pt1 | contig 17529 bp, 18 predicted proteins | sample BioPla1DNA2_FD_26588 | JGI IMG/M metagenome (IMG submission 26588) | reverse complement strand
TGTCAGTTTTGCCAAAATGGTTAAAACGCCGGCATTCTTTCTCTTAGTGGCATCAATTCTTTTGGGCGGAATTATTGTAAACGGGTTATTGGTGAACTTTACACCCTATATTAATTTCATGGGTTATTCTCCTGAGCAAGGAAGTTTGATTCTTTCCCTAAGTTTACTCTTTATGACTTTAGGTAAACTTGTCTTGGGACGATTCTATGATAAGTTGGGAGTCAATATTACTTTTATCATAATTTTGCTTGCTAGTATATTGTGTCTGGTTTCTTTGATTATGGCACGCATTTTTGCTTTCGGAATTTTATATACTTTTGCTTTTGGACTGGCATCGTCAAATGCTTTGGTAACTCCGGCTATCTTGACTGCAGCACTTTTCGGTCAAAAAGAATTCAGCAAAAAATATGGTTTTGTAGCTACTTTTGTAGCATTGTCCGCATCAATAACCCCGATCTTTACAGGATTTTTCACCAAAGCCGGTGAAGAAGGTTATGTCAAAATGCTCTATGCATTTATGGTTCTATCTGTTTTAACATTTATTACTATGTGGGTATCCCATAAAATTAGACCTAAACAGGATGTTGTTGTAACAGATGATTAATAAGGAATATTAAACTGAATTAAGGAGGAAAACATGTTCAAAGTTGTTCGTACATTCAAAATGGATGGTGCACTAGAAATTGAAAAAGAGGTTTTAGGCCCCGGTTTTGAAATAGAAGAAAGACCGAGTCCTACAGAAGATGAAATCATAGAAAATTGCCAAGATGCAGATGCTGTGATTTGTGTTTATGAGCCGTTTACCAAACGAGTTATTGACGCATTGCCCAATCTAAAACTTATTGCATTTAAGTCGATCGGTTTTAATTATGCTGATTATGAGTATGCAGCAACACGCGGGATTCCTGTAACTCATATTGTTCATTATTGCACTCAAGAAGTTGCCGACTATGCTACAGCGGCGATTTTAGCAAGCAATAGAATGCTCTTTCAGTATAATCACGATACACATGTTCTAAAAGAATGGGATTTATTCAAACACATAGATAAAATGCACCGTTTAGCCAATCAAACTATCGGTTTGTTGGGTTTTGGCAATATTCCACGTCTGGTAGCTAAAAGATTGGCTCCATATGGTTGTGAAATTGTTGCATATGATCCCTTTTGCGATGCAGAGATGGCATTAAAGGATTACAATGTTAAATTACTGCCATTGGAAGAAGTGCTTTCGAGCAGTGACATTATCAGCTTGCACTTACCTTTAAATAAAGCAACCAAAGGTATTATCAATAAAGACAATATCGCTTTAATGAAGGATGGGGTTTCTATAGTTAATTCAGCACGTGGGCCGATCATTAACGATGATGATTTTATCGAAGCGATCGACAGTGGCAAAATTTCATTTGCTGTCATTGATGTCTTAGAGGAAGAATATCCTGATATGAATACACATCCGTTTGCTTCACGGGATAATATTGTTTTAACTCCACATATAGCATTCCTTTCACAAGAATCCATTCGTGATGGAATTATTGAATGTGCTGAAAATGTCAAAAATTTCGCAGAAGGAAATTACGAAAAATGTGCGATCGTAAATGGTGTGAAACCGGGTCAAGATTAATCTTGAACAAAAACCAGGTTAGATAATAGATTATTAAATTTTAAACATTTGGCTTTAATTTCTATTCAAGTCAGCGGTTGATGAAAGTTAATCGCTGACTTTTTTTATGAAGAAATAGTTATTGACATCTATCGACTGTACGTATACAGTATATACAGTTATAACGCTTGTAAGACTTTAAAAGGTTTTATGAAGAAAATAGGTATCTATGAATATTAGAATTAGTAATGCGGATAATAGACCAATTTATCAGCAAATAGAAGAGCAAATCAAAGCAGCAATTATTTCCGGTGAATTAGCCTTTGATCAGCAATTACCTTCGATCAGGTTTTTAGCTAAAGAATTGCGAATCAGCGTGATTACCACAAAACGTGCTTATGACGAATTGGAGCAGCAGGGATTTATCAATTCTGTGCCGGGAAAAGGAAGTTTTGTAGCCACGCAAAATAAAGAATTGCTCAAAGAAGAGCATTTACGCAAGATGGAATCTGCTTTAAGAGATGCGCTGAAATATGCTAAGTTTGCAGGTTTAAGTTTTAGTGAGATTTGTGAAAGTTTGNGTTTACTGATTGATCAAGGTAAGGACGAATAATCAAAATTGAAATGGTTGTTGGAATNGNTCTGNNGATTATTATGAATAAGTTAAACAGCAGTATTGAGATCAAAGGACTTAAGAAAAGATTGGGAAATTTTGTTTTGGGTCCACTTGATTTGGATATTCCTCAAGGTAGTATGGTCGGATACATTGGGGAAAACGGTGCCGGTAAAAGCACAACAATAAAATTAATCTTAGATATTATGCGACCGGATTCCGGTGAGATAAAGATCTTTGGCAAAAAATCCTCTCAGCTTTCAACCCAAGAACGAGAAAAAATCGGTGTAGTTTTAGATGATATTCATTTACCCGGAGAATTAAACCTGAAGCAGATAGCAAAGTTTTGTGAAAAACTTTTTCATACTTGGCAAGTTGATACTTTTAATAATTTACTTGAAAAATTTAAATTAACCGAAAATAAACAAATCAAAGAGTTTTCACGGGGAATGCGTATGAAACTATCAATAGCGATTGCTTTGTCGCATGGGGCAAAACTGTTGTTATTAGATGAGGCTACCAGCGGTCTAGATCCAATAGTACGTGACGATATTTTGGATATTCTGGCTGATTTTATGCAAGATGAGCAGTGTAGCATTTTGATTTCATCGCACATCTTATCTGATCTTGAAAAAAATGCTGATTATATAGCTTTTTTACATGAAGGTAAAATTCATTTTATGGAAGGTAAAGATGAACTCAAGGAAAAATATGCTCTATGCCAAACGGATAAAGATACTGTGCAAAACATTGATCCTGCCGCAATTGTTGGTCGNAGAGAACACAATTTTGGTGTTGAATTGTTAGTGGAGCGAGAGCATATTCCTCTTGAATTAGATTTAACTATAGAACGTCCAAGCATTGAAGATATTATGTTATTTATGACAAAAAGCAATCTGTCTGACCAAAGGAGTTTCCGATGAAGGCTTTGATATATAAAGATTTTTGTGCGATCAGAAAAACAGCATTTTTTATTTTTATTTTACTGGTGTTTTTTTCTGTATATTTTGCCACGACCGGTCTGGCATTCATAATTCCTTTGTATTTTGTAATAATACCTGTACAATTTATCGCAACCTTATCCGGTTTGGATGAAATTGATCAATTTGAATTATTTGCCCTGGCGACACATTTACGACGTAAAGACTTGGTTCTCAGTCGTTATTTAATCTCATGGTCTATTGCAGTATTATCAGCGGTAATTATGGGTATTATTGCTTTGTTATCTGACGGAACAATTGAACTGAAATTATTCTTGATTGCCCTTGCACTTATTGCTCCCACCTTATTTAGCAGTGTTTTTCAGCCTTTTATTTTGAAGTTTGGCATTAATAAAAGCCGTATCATAATGGGTGTAACTTTTGCCTTAATGTTTGGCTTTTTTACTACATTAGGGAAAATAGTGTCAGGCAATCCTTTGGCAAAAATTCAAGACTTATCTTTACCGCTTTTGTCCTTACTTATGATTGGTCTAGGTCTATTATTGAATTTTGTTTCTTATCGAATATCTTTAATGCTGATGGAAAAAAAGGAATATTAACAAAGATTATTTCTTTTGCAACAGGTTATCTCGGAGTATAATAAAAGTATTACGGAGGTTTTGCTATGTCGAATCAGAATAATGATCTCAATTTAGTTTTAGTTGCTGAAGGAAAATATTTTGATATTTCTCTCAAAGAAAACCTGCTGAAAAACAACGAAATACCTTGTTTGATCCAAAGTGAATATGGTTCAGGTTTTGTTATGCAAGCAGGCAACCTGTTAGAAAATTATAAATTATACGTAGCCAAAGAAAATCTAAATAGGGCTCTAGAGTTACTTGACTCAGAACTTGACTAGCAAGTAGGGTATACTCGATAAACCTATTACATAAATTAACCGGACTATATACTGAGTATATAGTCCGGTTTTAATAGAATATATTTATTTACAAAACTATTCTAAGATTATTCGTCTATTCCAATCATTACAGAACTTGCTTTAATTACTGCATAAGCCTCTTTGCCTTCTTCTAGACCTAACTCTTTGATGGAACCCATGGAGATAGATGAAGTAATAATCTGACCGCAATCCAATTCAATACGAACAATACCATTAACTGCGCCTTCTTCTATACTGATTATGCGCCCTTTTAATTGATTTCTAGCACTTAATTTCATGATAATTGACCCCCTAAAACCTTTCTGATTTGCTGATTATTTTTTATTTATTAATCAATATATTATCACAATAATTTTCTTTCATAGTATTAGAAGTTACAAAATTAAAGTTTATTTTATCATGATTGTTATAAGCGGGTACTTAACGTTTGGTTGGGCTAATTGAACCAATAAAGGGTGCCTATATAAAAGACACCCTTTATTAATTCAATAATTTTTTGAAATTAATCTTAGTTAGATTGTTTTTGTTTTAATCTGAGACCGGCAAATGTAATGGCGATTAAAAATAAGAGTAAACTTAACATTGTAAATAATTTTGATTCACCGGTTTTTACTAAAGTTGTTTCAGAACTTGAGCTTGTTGATTTGCTTTGATCTGTGTTATTAGTTTTACTGACTGTTATTGTCTCAGTCGGCGTAGTAGGCGTTGTGGTTATCTCTGAAGTTGTTGTTTTGGTAGTAGTAGGCGGAGTGGTTGTTGTCGGTGTGACTGAAGTTGTGGTTGACTCAGTAGTAGGTAACTTGTTGTAGTTGTAGTTGATGTGTCCGGGTCGTTGTAGCCTTCAATCGTCGCCAAAAAATTGATTGCGGTAAATGTTTTGTTATCAACATTTTCTTTAGGTTGATCACTATCATCCAGATAGGTCATCGTCCCTCCGTTTTTGAAAATTGGTTTTCCGTTTTCATCAATTTCAAGATCATTGATATTTAATTCGGCATCAATAATGATTGTTTTATAAGACACATAATATGATTTAGGCTCAAGATTGTTGAAAGAAATCTTGAAACCTCTTGCTATATTTGAGGCATCATAAATTGTTTCTAAATTATAGCTATCCGCAGTTAAGAGTTTTTGAGATAACGGGTATAATTTATCTGCTTCATAGACAGCTTCATATACTCTCAGACTTGAGGGATCAAATTGATGACCTTTGCCAGGCATATCTTGATAAACTATATTTTTGGCTGCAGCTCCATTAAAGTTGATCATTGCATACCAACTAATGGTTGTTTGATCTTCGCTTAGGGCATCTCTTGAGGGACCCGGGCCTTTGATGATTGTATAATCTGCTCCGATACCGGTTCTGCCTTTTAATTGACCATAAGTTTTCACGGGTTCTTCATTGACTTGAACATCAAAAGGAATTTCTTCTTGGAAAGGAATACCGGTACGTGATATTTCTGTCTGGATCATTCCTTTTATTCCCGATTTCCCACTAACATAGTCATTAAAAACAGCGACCAGAGTAACATCGTCTGAAATTGTTACTTTTCCGGCAGGGATGGATTCTGAATCTAACATGTCTACACTTTTTCCAATTAAGCTATGAGGAAATTTTGCACCTTCAGTCTTCAAAGTGATCTTGAATGTATCACCCGTACTATATGTTCCGTCCTCTAAAGCCCAATCAACATATAAATTAAATGAAGAAGGTCCACCAGTAGGATTGTTTTCTACGCGAATATTTGCTACAGGATTGACGGTAGCAGCTCTCAGAGGAGTAGAGATGCTCAACCAAGTTATGCTAAAGATAGCTATACTTAATAAGAGAATAAAAAATCTTTTAATATCTTTTTGTTTAGATTTTATTTGTTCCATGATTATCTTCTTTCTAGCATTAAATAGATTGCATAATTATAATCTGGACTATGATAGTACAGATTATAATATTTTTCAAACGAATAACAATAAAATATTAATTGTTTGATAGGAAAAACTTATGATAAGGTCGTTTATTTTGGTAGTTGTTCGTTTGCATGTATGATAGAAACAAATTAAACAAAATTATAAACGATATCTTAGGAGGGAAAAATGAAAATTTCCAAAACACACGACATTTATACAATGGATCAGAATAATGAACCGGTAGCTTATGCTGAGAGTGGGGATACAGTTATTTTTGAAACTTGTGACTGTTTTCATGATACGGTCTTAACTGAAGAAGATCTGGTCAGCCAGATAGATTTCAGTCATGTTAATCCTGCAACAGGCCCGTTATATATTAATGGTGCAGAAATTGGGGATGCCTTAAAAGTAAAAATTAAAAAAATTACTATTGCTGAACAAGGTGCAACAGTGACTGCACCCGGATTGGGGCGTTTAGAAAATCTGATTGAACACGAAGAAACAGTCATTGCCAAAATAGATGATGATTATGTTTATTATAAAGACCTGACTATTCCTCTTAATAAAATGATCGGTGTTATAGGCACAGCACCTGCAGGTGACGGCATTGCTACCGGAATTCCCGATGATCATGGTGGAAATATGGATACTACAATGATTAAAGAAGGTTCGATCCTATATTTGCCGGTCAATGTAGAGGGAGCTTTACTCAGCATGGGTGATTTGCACGCTTCTATGGGTGATGGTGAAATCATGGGTTCCGGCATGGAAGTTCAAGGTGAGGTTGAAGTAGAACTTGAAGTTGTCAAAAACTGCAATTATAAACTACCATTGATTGAAACAGACGATTTGTGGATAACTGTAGCCTCTGCTGAAAGTATGGAAGATGCAAGTGATCAGGCGATCAAAAACATGGTGGATTTTTTACAACAAAAAACTGATCTTACGTTCAATCAAGCAGGCATGCTACTTTCTTTAGCCGGAAATTTACGAGTTTCTCAAATTGTAAATCCAAACAAAACTATGCGTATGGAGCTAAATAAAAGATATTTTGTATAGAATAACTTCAATTGGTGAGAGGAGAGCTGATGGTGGAAGCATTTGCTGAAGTCATCAGATGTTTTCAAGACTATCGGAGTTAAGTGTTATTTAAAGATAATTGTAACATCTGGAAATTGGATTAATTGTATAAATAGTAATTTATTTTGATAATAATGAATAAAGGTTTACAAAATTTTTTACACATGATATTTTTAATAGTAATTGCAATGACCGGGAACTAGTAGGTCAATAGAGGTTTTGAGAGATATGTCGGTTGGTGTGAGGCAAAAACCAAAATTGAGTGAATACATCCTGTGAGCAGCATCCTGAAAATAAGAGTAGGCGATGCCGGGTACGCCCGTGATAGCGTGAGGGTATAAGCTGTTTTTCAGTCGTACCCGTTAAGGTCTTAGCCGCGAGACTAAGATAAAAAGAGGTGGTAACACGTTTTTAAACGTCCTCTTGTGCAAACACAAGATGGGGCGTTTTTTTATTTCTCCATCAAGCACAAAACGAAAAATAAACTGAGGATATATCCTCCAATATACTATTCTGAAAGGATAAAAGTATGAAAGACATTCGTTTTTATAGTGGTGAGAATATTCCGTTAGAGCGGCATAAGGTGCGTATTGTCCAAAAATTATATTTATTGCCGGTTGAGGAACGTCTAAAGAAACTCCAAGAAGCCAAGAGCAATCTCTATTTATTGCATAATAAAGATATCTTCCTGGATATGCTGACGGATAGTGGAGTTAATGCATTAAGTGATAATCAGTTAGCGGCAATGATGAATGCTGATGACGCATATGCAGGCAGCGAATCATTCTATGAATTAGAGGATAAAGTTAAAGAGTTATTCGGTATGGATCATTTTTTACCTGCTCATCAGGGACGTGGTTGTGAGAAGGTGCTTGCTGATTTATTGGTTAAACCGGGAAATATTATTCCGATGAATTATCACTTCACAACTACAAAATCACATATTGTACGTTGTGGAGGTGAAGTTGTTGAATTACTACCTCCGGAAGCATTGGAATGCGAAAGTGATTTAAAATTTAAAGGCAATATTGATATTGATCTGTTAAAAGATGTTCTTGCTAAAGATCATCAGCGTATCCCATATGTCAGACTTGAAGCGGGTACCAATTTAATTGGCGGTCAACCTTTTTCTCTGGATAATCTGAAACAAACATCTGCGGTGTGTCGTTCTTACAAGATACCTCTAGTTTTAGATGCATCTTTGCTCCAAGATAATCTTTACTTTATGAAAAAAGAAGATCCGGATTGTAAAGATTTGACGCTCAGACAAATTACTAAGAAAATAGGTGACCTCTCGGATATTATTTATTTTTCTGCCAGAAAATTAGGTTTTGCCAGAGGAGGAGGTATTGTTCTCAGAGAAGGCCCGTTGGTTGTACCGTTAAAAGAGCTGATCGTTTTGAATGAGGGTTTCCACACTTACGGCGGAATGTCGGTTAAAGATATTGCAGCAATAACGGTTGGTTTGGATGAAACAATGGATATGGAAATAATATCTCAAGGACCAAGCTTTATAAAATACATGGTAGATGAGTTAGCCAAACGTGGCGTTCCGGTCGTTACACCTCCCGGCGGACTTGGCTGTCATCTTAATGCTCTAGAGTTCGTGCCCAATATTCCCCAGGAGCAATATCCTGCCGCAGCCTTATCGGCAGCTGTTTATTTGGCAGGAGGAATTCGCGGAATGGAAAGGGGTACCTTGAGTGAAGACCGTAATCCGGATGGAACGGAACGTTTAGCTTCCATGGAATTGTTACGTTGTGCAATTCCAAGACGTGTCTTCACCCTAAGTCAAGTAAAATTTGCAATTGACAGAATCCATTGGTTGTGGGAAAACAGGGATCTGATTGAAGGCTTACAATTTACACTTGAACCTAAAATATTACGATTTTTTGTAGGCGAGTTGGAACCGGTCTCCGATTGGCAAGAAAAAATTGTTAAACGATTTCAACAAGATTTTGGCGATTCTCTTTAAGAAAGAAATCAAACAAATTGTTAATTTAATAGCCCGTTGTTTCTGACGGGCTGTTTTGTTGTTTTGTATAATAATAAAATTGTAAGCTTGCTTAATATTGTGTAAAATATACATTATTATCTAAGTTAATTATTTTGTGCAATCATCTTTACAAATCTTCATATTTGTGGAAAAGATTTTGGTCAGTGATTCAAACGGAAAGGAGAGATCAATGGGAAAAAACGTAAAAATGAAAAAATCTGTTTATGAAAAAAGATTACGGGAATTACAAATTGAACTTGTTAATCTTCAAGAATGGATAAAAACTCAAGGACTAAGAGTTGTGGTTATTTTCGAGGGTCGAGATGCAGCAGGTAAAGGCGGTGCAATTAAAAGAATTACTGAAACTTTAAACCCTCGTATTTGTCGGGTTGTAGCATTGGGAGTTCCGACTGAAAAAGAATCGACTCAATGGTTCTTTCAACGTTATGTTGCTCATCTGCCGGCAGCCGGAGAAATGGTCTTGTTTGATCGTAGTTGGTATAACAGGGCCGGTGTTGAAAGAGTTATGGGATTTTGTACGGATGAAGAATACGATGATTTTTTGCGTAGTTGTCCATCATTTGAAAGCATGTTAATCCGTTCCGGAATCATTTTAATCAAATACTGGTTCTCAGTCAGTGACGAGGAACAAGAACGTCGTTTTCAGAGTAGAATAAATGATCCGGCAAGACGCTGGAAAATTAGCCCGATGGATTTAGAGTCCAGAAAACGTTGGTTGGATTATTCTAAAGCGAAAGATACAATGTTTGCTTATACAGATACTAAATTATCACCCTGGTATGTAGTACATTCTGATATCAAAAGACATGCTCGGATCAATTGTATTTCGCATTTACTGTCGATGATTCCTTATCAAAAAGTTGAGCATTCAGTGATTGAATTGCCCGCTAGAGAAGAATATAAGGGATATATTCGTCCACCTTTAACAGAACAAACCTTTGTGCCTGATGTTGCAATGGAATTGGCTATCGCCGAACAAACTGCATCTGCGGAAGAAGTTGATCATGAGGGCGATGATCTGATTGAGTGATGCTTCTTCTTTTTTAATTTCTTGAAGTTTTTTTACAGTTAGAATAATTTTAAAGAGGCTGTGCCAAAACTATCGGTACAGCCTCTTTTTTCTTGCTTGCTTATTTATTATAACCTTGTGGATTTTGGCTTTGCCAACGCCAACTGTCTTTACACATTCTGGCAAGATCTAATTCGGCCTTCCAACCAAAGAGTTCTTTAGCTAGAGTTGGATCTGCATAGCAGGTTGCAATATCACCGGCACGGCGATCTGTTATTTCATATGGGATTTGTTGACCTGTTATTTCACTAAATGTTCGAACAAGTTCCAGTACACTATATCCTTGTCCGGTACCTAGATTGACTGCTAAAAATGATTTACCAGGATTTTCTTTTAGATAATCTACTGCAGCCAAGTGGCCTTTTGCTAAGTCAACGACATGAATATAATCACGGACTCCTGTTCCGTCAGGAGTATNATAATCGTCACCGAATACAGCTAGTTTATCAAGTAGGCCAATTGCAACCTGAGTAATGAAAGGCATCAGATTATTTGGAATACCTTGGGGATCTTCACCAATTAAGCCTGATTCATGGGCACCAATCGGATTAAAATAACGTAGACTGATTACTGAAATATTCGGATAAGCAATAACAATATCTTTCAAAAACAATTCATTAATCATTTTCGTCCTACCGTAAGGATTAGAACAAGAGTAGGGTGCTGTTTCAGCAATCGGGACTTGTTCAGGTTGTCCGTAAACAGTAGCAGAAGAGCTGAAGATAATTGATTTAACATCAAATTTTGCCATTAATTCAGTTAGGACCCAGGTAGATTCCAAATTGTTACGATAATAAAGCAAAGGCTTTTCTACACTTTCGCCAACTGCTTTTGAGCCTGCAAAATGAATCACGGAATCAAAATCATATTTTTCGAAAATCTCCAGCATGCTTTTATAATCGCAAACATCGGCTAAGACGAAATCAGGATGTTTTCCGGTGATTAATCTTATCCGATCCAAAACTGCAATATGACTATTTGAGAGATTATCAACAATAACAACTTGATCACCTCGATTTAGCAATTCTACAACGGTATGGCTTCCAATAAATCCTGCTCCGCCCGTAACTAATATATTCAAAATCTTATCCTCTTTCTTTAATAAATTACAAATAACATTATATAGCTATTATTTTGCATAGCCAACATTATTATCCTGAAACTAATATAGAAATGAATTAAGGATATATTGTAAAAATAAGGAATAAATTATCTGTAACAATTGACTACAGCTTTCATTTCAGACCAAGATTCTTCCATATCCGAAACGAGCTTGAGCTGATTTTTTGCTCGTTCAAGATTATGTTGTGGGCGATTTTTGTCTGTTTTGAAATAAATATCTCCTTGAAGATAATCTTGTAAAAATCTCATACCAACTTCGAGAGTCATCAGATAAGCGCCTTGGATAAGAGAATCTATTTCTACTTGGTCTATAACGGAAGCTAAAATTTCTAAAAAACCTTTTGTAAAGGCTTCAAATAATTCTATTGAGAAACTAACTTGAGTAAGATCTGTTTCGTCTTCTAAAGCGGTCGATGCTCCAAAGCGGACAGCATCGCCGAAATCATAAGCTATTAAACCGGGCATCACCGTATCAAGATCAATCACACAGATGCCTTGTTTTGTTCTAGCATCGAATAAAACATTATTAATCTTTGTATCATTATGGGTAACTCGTAGAGGAAGTTTTTTCGCAGTTAACTGGTCAGTTAGACAAGAAAGATGTTTTTCTCTAGCGAGGATAAAATCGACTTGNGGTAAACAAATTTCAAGCNTGGCATGAGGATTTTGTTCTANAATTTTAACAAATTGTTGGAAACGCATCGGAGTATTATGGAAATCAGGAATCGTTTCATATAAATCATCGACCGGAAAATCAGCTAAACGTTTATTGAACATGGCGAAGGCTCTTCCGGAAGAATACATATCTCTTGGATCTTTTACTCTCTGCAGAGTTATTGTCTGATCTATATACTCGTAAACGCGCCAATAATTACCGTTTTGATCGATTTCGTAGTAGGTATCTTTTTTATTTTTTAGAAAATGTAAGGTTTCTCGGCGCGGATCTCCGCCTTCTTTGGCAATTGCTTTTTGCAAATGCTTGGTGACTTGAATTATGTTGCTCATTACATGTTCGGGCTTGAGAAAAACCTCAGTATTTATCTTCTGTACAATATACTTTTGGATAGAATCCTGATTTTCCATTTGGAGCAAACAGGTGTTGTTAATATGTCCACTACCGTATTCTTCAGTGGTTGCAATAATTCTACCCGGGATTTGAAATGCTTGAATAATTTCATCAATTGAGATCATGTTTATTCACTTATCTAAAAATCAATTAATACTGAACTGCAGTAGCTAGCAACTATACTCAATAGTAGATCAAAAATCAAGAAAATAAGAAGATCTGTTAGCTAAAATCTGCTTGAAATTGCTTTTTAAATTGTTATTAGATATTATTAAGATCTAAATATAAACACGGGAGCTGTAACAGGCTGAGAGGAGGTTCGACCTCGACCGTTAAATACCTGAAACGGATAATGCCGGCGTAGGAAGTTTCACATAAAAAACAACTTCTTTACCGTATCCGTTCAAGATATGGTTTTTTTATTTTTAAGAAAGGATGATGGTTTTTGATTACATATAACGGTACTCAGTTAATTGAATACACGAAAGCCCTTGCTGATTTTCTCGAAGAGCACAATTACAATTTGAAACATATTGCTGTAGAACTGAATGGCAAAATAGTTAAAAGAGCTGACTATGCAAGAACTAAGCTGCAAGATGGTGATGTGCTGGNAATAGTGACGTTTGTCGGAGGCGGTTGATGACAAACTTAATCACAAGAGAAAAATGGTATCAAGATTTATTTGATCGTCAAGGAGNATTAACAACCGACAAATTTATCCGAGCTAAAGTAGCTGTTTGCGGTTTGGGAGGTTTAGGTTCATCTATAGCAATCTCGCTTGCCAGATCAGGAATTGGCAATTTACATCTGATTGATTTCGATCTGGTTGAATTGAGCAATATTCATCGTCAAGAATATAGGTTAAACCAAATAGGAAAAAGAAAAACTGATGCTCTCTCTGAGTTAATCGGAGAAATCGCACCTTTTTGTCAAGTGAAATTAAGTAATGCAAAACTTTCTCAAAATAACATTAGTTCACTTTTGACAGATGACGATTACATTTGTGAGGCATTTGACAAGGCAACTTCAAAGGCAGCTTTAGCTGAAATTGTACGCGATAATTGGCCTGANAAAATATTAGTAATGGCCTCAGGTATGGCCGGATTCAGCCCGGCAAATGAAATAAAAACTAAAAAAATTGGAGAAAATTTTTTTATATGTGGTGATCAAAAAAGCGATCTAAATCAGGGCCTACCCTTAGTTTNTCCCAGAGTTAAGATATGTGCCAACCACCAGGCATTATTGATTTTACAATTGATTTTGGAAAAGGATTAATGAGCCAACGGTTAATGATTTTTAAGATCTGATAAATATAAAAAGATCAGGAAAGAGGAGAAGATGATTCATAAATCGACAACAAATGACCCGTTAGTAATAGCTGGACATGAATTTAATTCACGTTTTATCTTGGGATCCGGTAAATATTCTTTAGAGCTGATTGATTCAGCTATTAATTATGCCGGAGCAGAAATGATTACATTGGCTGTACGTAGAGCGAATACGACAAAAAGTGAAAACATCCTGGAATTTATTCCGCAAGGTGTTACTCTGCTACCCAATACTTCCGGTGCCAGAAATGCAGAGGAAGCTGTTAGGATTGCTAAATTAGCACGAGAGCTCGGCTGTGGAAATTTTGTAAAAATTGAGATAATGCAGGATTCGAAATATCTATTACCTGAAAATAATGAAACTATCAAAGCAACCGAAATATTAGCCAAAGAAGGTTTTATTGTAATGCCCTATATGTATCCTGATTTAAATGTAGCGAGACATTTAGTTAATGCAGGTGCGGCTTGTATAATGCCTTTAGGAGCGCCCATAGGTTCTAATCGCGGTTTATCGACTGCTGATTTTATCCAAATTCTGGTTGATGAAATTGAACTGCCGATTATTGTTGATGCCGGAATAGGAGCTCCTTCTCAAGCCTGTGAGGCAATGGAAATGGGAGTTGATGCAATCATGGCAAATACTGCTTTGGCGACAGCAGGTGATATACCTCTNATGGCATCCGCCTTCCGCAAAGCAATTGAGGCAGGACGCGAGGCATATCTTTCAGGATTGGGTAGAGTTTTAGCCAGAGGTGCTGAAGCATCAGATCCTTTGACAGGCTTTTTAAGAGATTAAGAGGTAATAACATTGCAACAAGAAAATTTGAAAAAATCAGAGAATCTATCTGATTTAGGTTCTACGCTTCAACAAAAATTGGAGCAAAATCCTGCTTCGAGAACAGATCATATGGAGTATCAAGCTGGTATGGAGCAGATTGAATCTGAGGTTATGACGAAAGTTATTNCGCAAATGACTAGCTATGATCCGGCTGCCTATACGAAACAGGATGTAGTATCTGCCCTGAATAAGCGTGGATGCTCTATTCAGGATTTGAAAGCCTTGCTTTCTCCGGCGGCTGAATCCTATTTGGAGGAATTGGCCAATAAAGCTCAAGTTAAAACCCGGAAGCAATTTGGCAATAATGTTTATCTGTTTACGCCACTTTATTTAGCAAATTATTGTGAAAATTATTGCGTATACTGCGGATTTAATCTTTTCAATAAGATAAAACGTCAATGTCTGAATTTCGAACAAATTGAAACTGAAATGAAAATTATTTCNGATACCGGAATTGAAGAAATATTGTTATTAACAGGCGAAAGTTATCATCGGAGCAGTATTGATTACATTGGCAAAGCCTGCAAAATAGCAAGAAAATACTTTAAAATGATAGGTTTGGAAATTTATCCGGNGAATATTGATGATTATCATTACTTAAATCAATGTGGTGCCGACTATGTCACGGTTTTTCAGGAAACTTATGATAGTGATATCTATGAAACACTACATTTATTTGGTCACAAAAGAGTTTGGCCATATCGTTTTGAATCTCAAGAAAGAGCCTTGAGAGCCGGAATGAGAGGGGTGGGCTTCGGAACCTTATTCGGTCTGGGCGATTTTAGAAAAGATGCCCTGGCAACAGCTTTACATGCTTATTATTTACAGAGAAAATATCCTGCGGCAGAGATTTCACTTTCCGTGCCCAGACTTCGTCCAATAATTAACAATCAGAAAATAAAATTCAAGAATGTTTCCGAAGCACAATTATGTCAAATTGTCATGGCTTATCGAATCTTTCTGCCTTTTGCAGGAATAACAGTATCTACTCGCGAAAGTGCAGAATTCAGAAATGGCATCGTCAAGATAGGTGCGACGAAAATATCGGCAGGAGTCTCTACCGGAATCGGGGATCATCAAGAAAAGTATGCAGAAGAAGATCAAGAAAATTTTTCAAATTGCGAAACCGGAGATGAGCAATTTGCAATTGAAGATACTAGAAGTTTGCAGCAAGTTTATGATGATTTGAAGGCAGCCGGTTTACAACCGGTGCTCAATGATTATCTTTATGTTTAATAAATAAAATAAGCATTCAGCGCACGAAAAAATATGCTAAAAAGTAATATGAAGCTCATTATTGTAACTAATCGAAAATTGGCAAAAAGTAATTTTTTGAAACAAGTTGAAGCTTGGGCTAAAGTAGGTCCATCTGCACTTATTCTGCGGGAAAAAGATTTATCAGTTAAGGACTATTGTGATTTGGCCAAGAAATTTTTNAGAATTTGTCGAAAACANAATACAGTGGGCATCTTACATTCTCANTTTGAGTTGCTTGAATACTTTGGTAGAGAAGCCATCCATTTGCCACTTTGTTTATTAAAAAAGTTCAGTCAACAAATGCCGCAAATTGATAAGCCATCCGTACTGGGTGTATCTGTACATTCTAGTGCGGAAGCGATTGAGGCATATCAGCTTGGTGCTTCTTACTTATTTTTTGGTAATATATTTGAAACTGATTGTAAAAAAGGGCTACCGGGAAGAGGTATAGCCGAATTGAAAGAAGTAGTTGCTGCTGTTCCGATACCTGTATATGGTATTGGTGGAGTAAGACCTGAAAATTTTCAATTGTTAATTGATGCTCAGGCAGCAGGAGGAGCAATCATGAGCTCTGCCATGATTTGTAAATCACCGGAAACTGAATTTGCGCAGTACAACAAAATTATTTATCAGAANAATCATTAAGACCAGCTATAAAAAGTCAACAAAGAATTTAAAAGATTTTAAAAGCTAACCAAAAGTAAAAAGCAAATAGAACCTTGAAAATTGAATAGGAAAAGTGCAACACAAATAAAGCATTGGAAAAATGCTTTGGAAAAGATAACTAATCTTACTTTTAGCTACATTGGTGTTCGTTGTTCAAAAGGACGATTTTCACTTAAAACGGCATAAATAATATAACAGAGTTTTCTCGCGACAGCACCGACAGCTACATAATGGTGTTTTCCTCTGGCTCTTAATCTTTGGTAGTATTCCGACAATTCCGGATCAGCCCAAGAAGCAACGAAAGCAGCTCCGAAGATCGCTCTCCTCAGATAGGCAGAGCCTCGTTTGGACATACTAGCCTGATTACCTTTGAAACTTCCTGACTCATTAACTGAAGCGTCTATCCCGGCATAGGATACAATTTGTTTTCCACTAGGGAATCGGTTGATATTTCCTAATTCTGAAAGGATAACAGCACCGTAGACAGGACCTACTCCGGGAATGGTAGTAATGGGAGAATCTAATTCTTGCATGTAGTCTTCGATTTGCTGATCAAGCAATCTGATTTGTACCTCGATGAATTCGAGTTGTTCAAGAATTTGTTTCATTTGGAAAGCGAAAGCATCTGTTGCGAAAGATATCCCAATTGATTTCTTAGCAACTGCTTTAATTTCTAAAGCCTTTTCTTTACCGAAGTGACCTTTGGAAGCCTTCTTCAGAAGATTCGTTAGTTTTGTCGTATGGATTGAAGCTAATTCTTCCGGAGTAGAATATTCTTTTAAAAGTGTCTTGGAACTAATACCAAAGGTATGGGTGAACAGCTGAGAGTATTCCGGAAAGACTTGATCAAGAATCGCAATACATTTTCGTTTTAAATCTCCACATGTTTGAACTTGAGATAATCTGAAACGACAAAGTTGCCTGAGAGACAATGCGGTTTCTTCCGAAACAGGAGTTTCATGGTAATCACCAAGCAGAATCACTCTGGCAACCACTTCAGCATCAATTCGATCGTTTTTGGTCTTGCGAATATACATCTTTCTGTATGCATCCGTGACTAGAGGATTAATAACTTTCACGTCAAAAT
>JGI24708J26588_10001647_pt1 | contig 17537 bp, 15 predicted proteins | sample BioPla1DNA2_FD_26588 | JGI IMG/M metagenome (IMG submission 26588) | reverse complement strand
GTTCGTTCAGCCGCCCTGAAATCTGGTAAATTAAATAGACTATCAGCAGCCAGAACACCGACTAATGTAACATCAGGGAAGTCTAAACCCTTCGCGATCATCTGCGTCCCTAATAATATATCTGCTTGTTTCTTAGCAAATTGCTTCAAAAGCCGTTCGTGCGAGCCTTTTCTTTGAGTTGTATCAACGTCCATTCGAATGATTCGTGCTTCGGGGATTAGTTGACTCAGTGATTCTTCAACCTTTTGTGTGCCCGTACCAAAATAACGGATCGTATCACTCTCACAGCTCGGACACTTGTTTGGAACCGCTTCATGGTAATCACAATAATGGCATTTTAAGCGATTCTGCTTCCGATGGTAAGTAAGCGATATGTCACAATCAGGACATTCAATCACATCACCACAGTCACGACACATAACAAATGTTGAATAACCTCTGCGATTTAAAAATAAAACAATTTGTTCTTGTTTTTCTAAACGTTGCTTAATGGCCTCAATTAATTTCCGTGAAAACATCGTCCGATTACCTGCATGAAGTTCATCACGCATATCGACGAGATCAATTTCAGGCATCTCACTTAAGTTACTTCGATCTGGCATCTCTAATAATTGATAGACACCTTTTTTGGCACGTGCATACGTTTCTAAAGTAGGTGTCGCACTACCTAAAATAACCGGACACTTATGATGCTTCGCTCTTTGTATCGCAACATCTTTAGCATGGTAACGTGGGTGATCTTCTTGTTTATAACTTGCTTCATGTTCTTCATCAATAATAATTAGACCAAGATTCTCAAATGGTGCAAATACAGCTGAACGTGCACCGACAACGACCTTCACTTCTTTACGCTGAACTTTACGCCATTCATCAAACCGTTCTCCCTTTGATAATGCACTGTGCATCACGGCAACATCTGAACCAAATCGGCCTTTAAATCGGTTAACCATTTGCGGAGTCAATGAGATTTCTGGAACAAGTACGATTGCCTCTTTGCCCTCATTCATTACGTGAGCAATAGCTTGCAAATAAACCTCGGTCTTTCCACTACCAGTTACCCCATGCAGAACAAAAACATCATCTTTTTGTTGATCGAACGATTGATTAATTGCGGTTAGAGCCTCTGCTTGTTGGTCTTTTAATTTAAGTGGAGCCGTTCTATCAATCGCTTGGTCATCATACGGTTCACGGTAAACTTCTTCTTCGATAAGAGTAATTAAATTATGATCAATTAACGGCTTAATTGTTTGTCGCGTTGTTTTCATTTTTGTTAGAAATGTTTTTAGTAAAATCGGTTCATTTAAATCAACTAAAAACTCAACCATTAGTTTTTGCTTTTTTGCTTGATTTGTTAAATTAGCTGCATACTCATCTAACTGAGCAATTGAGCTAATTCTTTTTACAAATGTTTGTTTCTTGATATTGTCTTTTCGTTTGACTTGATAAATAACTTCTAAGTCACCATCATCAAGTGATTGCTTAAATTGTGATAATGGAACGTCACTTGCTTCTAATTCAGCAAAATCAAGATAATCTCGACCGGCAAAAACACGTTCGAGTGGTTCAGGCAATTGGTCGATTGTCAGGCGATGAATCAACTTATGGTAATCTGCCTTTAATGCTTGCGGTAACATCGCTTGGAATGTTGAAATGTAAAAGCTCATCGTATGGTTAGCAAGCCATTTACCAACTTCAATTAATTCTTCTGTTAAAATCGGGACAATATCCATCAAGCTCTTGATTGGTTTTAACCCCTCGACCTCGGAATGATCAGTTAATGCTAAGACGTACCCCATAATTGTTCGCGGACCAAACGGCACGATCACACGCATGCCAACTTCGATCGTATCTGTCAAATGGTCGGGAATTAAATAATCAAAAACTCGATTGATTTGTGAAGCGGGTACATCAACGACTACTTTAGCAATGTTCACTGCTCTTTGTCCTCTAAACGCCGTGAAATTTCAGTTAATAGCTGATTGGCAATCGCGAGTTTACTTGTCTGATCAATTTTTATTTCAGTCCCATCATTGACCAAGATCAATACTTCATTATCGTCAGAGCCAAAGCCAATCCCTGCTTTTGACACATCATTAATTACAATTGCATTTAAGTTTTTGTCAATCAACTTCTGTTTGCCGTAATTTTCAACATTTGTTGTTTCAGCTGCAAAACCAACTAAAAATTGTGTTGTTTTTTGCTCACCTAAAGTTTTTAATATGTCCTGTGTCCGTTCTAATTCGATCGCCATTTGTTCGGACTGTTTTTTGATTTTTTCATTTGCTTGCTTTGCTGGGCGATAATCCGAAACTGCTGCAGACTTGATCACAATATCCTGATCTGAATAATGCTTAATGACCGCTTGGTACATATCGTCTGTTGACACGACATCAATTCGATTGACGCCTTTTGGTGTCGGTAAATTGACTGGACCAGCTACTAAGGTAACCTCTGCTCCCATTTGCGCCCCAGCCTCAGCAATTGAAAAGCCCATTTTGCCAGACGAATAGTTCGTTAAATATCTGACTGGATCAATTTGTTCTTGAGTGGGTCCAGCAGTTACTAAGAGTTTTTTCCCCGCTAGTGGTCGCTTAGTTGATAATGCCCTTTGTAAGTAAGCAACGATTTCCTCAGGTTCAGCAAGTCTACCTTTACCAGTATAGCCACATGCTAAATAACCTTCATTTGGATCAATAAAATGTGTGCCTCTTTTAGCTAAAAGCGCAAGATTATCCTGAACAGCAGGGTGTTGATACATGTCAACATTCATAGCCGGTGCAATATAGACAGGTGCTGTCGTAGCTAGTAAAGTCGTTGATAGCATATCATCAGCAATCCCGTTTGCATATTTACCGATGATATTAGCTGTTGCTGGTGCAATAATAAATAAATCAGCCCAATCTGCTAAATCAATATGTTGGATTTTTCCCGAATCAAGTTCATCGAATGTATCGAGATAAACAGGTTGTCTTGAAATCGCTTGAAACGATAACGGTGTAACAAACTTTTGTGCACCTTCAGTTAAAATTACCTGAACAGTTGCTCCTGCTTGCGAGAGTTTACTCGTTAAAGCAATCGCTTTATAAGCTGCAATGCCACCGGTCACACCGAGAACAATTTTTTTATTTGCTAACATCTAATCGCATCCTTTGCTAGAATTAATATCTGATTTACTGTACTCTAAATCGGTTGGTGAAGTTTTAATAAAAAAGATAAATATACCCCTCGTCTGTCAAATGGCAAACGAGGGGTTCATTTTTAGACGAGTCTCTCACTGTCTCTTATTTTTCTTCAGCTGGAGTGTATGTTAATTTGTCTGCGTAGATTTCTTCTAGTGCAATTCCAACTGGTTTTTTTGATTTTGGTTCTTCAATTTGTAAAATATTGTGGTCTTTTAATTGACGCGCTCTTTTTGCCGATAGCGTCACTAATGTATATTTAGAATTAATTTTTGTTTGTAGTTGATCAATTGATGGTTCTAACATTATACTTGGGTCACCTCCAACAATTTTTTATACTGACTTGCCACTCGCTCACGCTTGCAATGCTCACTTTCAACAATTGCTTGAATCTTATTAACAGCTTGATCGACTTGATCATTAACAACAACGTAGTCATAGGCATCCATCAGTTCAATTTCGTCCTTCGCTGCTCTTAAACGATTCATTACCGATTTTTCTGTTTCCGTCCCACGATTAATAATCCGGTTCTTAAGTTCATCTAAGCTCGGTGGACATAAGAAGATAAAGACACCTTCAGGGAAGTTTTCTCTAACTTGTAGCGCACCTTGAACTTCAATTTCTAAAAAAACATCCTGCCCTTTCTCAAGCGTCTCTTCTACGTATTGACGAGGTGTGCCATAATAATTATTAACATACTTAGCATGTTCTAGCAATTGCTTATTTTTAATCATTTCCTCAAACTCTTCCTTTGAGCGATAAAAATAATCAACGCCTTCTTGTTCACCTGGTCGCTTATCTCGGGTTGTCATCGAAATTGAATACTGTAAACTCGTATCTTTTTCAAATAGTACTTTTCTAACAGTTCCTTTACCAACACCCGAAGGCCCTGACAAAATAAATAAAATTCCTTTCTGTTCAATCAACGCACATATCCTCCTACATCCTATAATCCTTAGTTAGCCTCTTTAATCGTACAATTCTTCTTCATATGTTAAGACTCGTTGCCCAACTGTTTCTGGTTGAACTGCAGATAAAATAATGTGATCGCTATCAGTTAAGATAACTGCACGTGTTCGTCTACCGTATGTCGCATCAATGAGTTTATTGTTGTCTCTTGCTACTGAGATAATTCGTTTAATCGGTGCGGATTCTGGTGAAACAATCGTAATAATCCGACTTGCAGATACAACATTACCGAAACCGACATTGATTAATTTTAAATTCAATTGAGCTTCCCCCTCGGTTAAGATCAGTTTTGTTCTGTCTATGTAACACCTCGCAGTTTTATCTCATTTTTCTTATTATAGTATAAACAAGCAGATTTTTAAACGTTTATTCGATATTTTGAACTTGTTCTTTAATCTTTTCTACTGTTGCCTTCAATTCGATCACATATCCGCTAATGAGTGGATCATTTGCTTTGGAGCTAATTGTATTTGCTTCTCGAATTAATTCTTGAGTAATAAAATCCATCTTCCGGCCAACTTCTCCTGATTGCTCTAATAAAAGCTTGATTTGAATCAAATGGCTATTGATACGAGTCAATTCTTCAGAAATATCTCCCTTTTCTGCTAAAATCGCTAGTTCACGGTAAAAACGTTCATCCTGCGTCAAGTTATTTTTCGCCAATAGCTCATTAAGTCGAGTGACCATTCTGGCGTAATGCTGGTCTTTTGCGACATCTCGTTGATCAGTTAATTGTTTAACTAATTGATCAATCTTCTCCACACGTTGACTAATATCTTGAGCTAATTTCTCACCCTCTGCCAAGCGCATTGATTGAACCGATTGACAGGTTGTCTTAAGCATCTCAATGATTTGTTCATAAAAAGAGTCATCCTGATCTGTTTTTTCGATTACTTGAAGAACATCGGTGAATTCGGGCAAGCCTCGAATCAACTGATTTGCTGTCTTTGGATAAGTTGTTTGAATCGCGGTTAAAGCGTGTTGATATTGCTCGAGCAGTGGCCAATTGACTGTAATTGTTTGTTGATTAAAGTCATTCCCTTCAATCGTTAAAAATAACTCAATTCGTCCTCGTATAAAAAATGAACGAAGCACGGATTTGATTTGGTCTTCGTAAGGATTAAGCATTTGCGGCATCTTTAAAGACAAATCTAAAAAGCGATGATTAACTGTTTTTATTTCGAGCTGAATTTTCGTCTCACCATACCACTTTTCAGTCTGACCATACCCCGTCATACTATAGACCATTTTTCCACATCCTCATTTTTAAATATCAATTATTAAGAGATGACTTAAAAAAGGATAGTTAGCAACTATCCTCGCTATTACTAGTATACACAATCGTTTAGCGCTTTGTAAAACCAAAGACAATCGTCGGAATCGAACTTAGCAATATAATTGTCAACCAATCTCTTAAAGACAAGGCAACTGTCTGAAAAATCGCCTGAAATGTGGCGACATAAGTGACTGGAATCATTAAAGCAAACGAAGACAAAACAGCAATAATTAAATAGCGATTACCAAATGGATGTCGATCAAAAATTGACCGCTCATTTCGACAATCAAAAACATGAATTAATTGCGCCGTCACCAACGTGATAAATGCAATCATCCGGGCGTATTGAAGCGATTGTGCACCATTTTGATAAGCAAGCAGAAAAGCGATAAAACTAACACTACCAATTAAAAAGCCCCTTGAAATGATTTTAAAGCCAAGTCCACGCGCAAAAATCCCTTCCTTTATTGGACGAGGCGGCTGTTCCATTAAATTATTTTCTGCTCCATCCATCCCAAGCGCTAAAGCTGGTAAACCGTCAGTAACTAGATTAATCCATAGTATTTGTACAGGCAGTAATGGCAGGGGAAAACCTAAGACCATTGCAAATAGCATCACTAAAATCTCACCAACATTTGAAGCAAATAAGTAGCGAATAAACTTGCGAATATTTTCATAAATATGTCTTCCTTCTTCTACAGCACTAACAACAGTTGCAAAATTATCATCTAGTAAAATTAAATCTGACGCCTCTTTAGCAACATCCGTCCCTGTCCGTCCCATACTGACACCGATATCACTCGTTTTTAATGCAGGAGCATCATTAACCCCATCCCCCGTCATCGCAACAACATGTCCATTTGCTTGCAAAGCTTGGACAATCCGTAATTTATCTTTCGGCGTCACACGGGCAAAAACATAAATCTGTTCAACTTGTTCAGCTAATTGTTGATCAGTCATTTGCTCTAATTGGCTACCAGTAATCACTTGTCCATGCTCTGGAAGGATTTCCAATTGTTCAGCGATCGCACGCGCTGTTCCAAGGTGATCACCAGTAATCATCACCGTTTTTATCCCTGCTTCTTTACACTGTTTAATGGCTTGTTTCGCTTCAGGTCTTGGTGGATCAATCATCGCAAACAAGCCAATAAAGACTAATCCTGTTTCGACATCTTCTGCTTTAACTCGATTCGGGTGTTGAAGTGGGTTAATACAAAGTGCAATCGTCCGATAAGCTTTACTAGCCATCTGATTAATCATCAGTTCAATTTTTTTACGCCGCTGTTGATCAAGTCTAATTATTCTTCCATTTTCCTCAATTCGGTTAGCACGTTTTAATAAGATATCTGGCGCTCCCTTTACAATTGCATAATGCTGTTGATTATCTTTAATCACAACAGACATTCTTTTTCGTGTTGAATCAAAAGGAAATTCAGTAATCTTTTTTATTTGTAAGTTCTCTGTTAGTTGTAAAGATTTCTTTGCTGCAGCCATCATAATTGCTACATCGGTTGGATCTCCTTGGATTACTGACTCCCCATTATGATTGACAAATTCAGCTGCTCCACAGATTGAGCCATATTGCAAAAAACGTGCTAACATTTTTTCTTCAGCTTGATTGCTTGTTGCAGTAATGTCTCCAGTTAAATGATAGCCACCACCCACATTAAATAACCGTCCGTTTAAATAGAGTTCAACAACAGTCATTCTGTTCTCAGTTAGTGTCCCTGTTTTATCCGAGCAAATCACGGACGTGCTTCCTAAAGTTTCAACCGCACTTAATTTCCGGACAATCGCTTTTTTCTTAATCATCCTTTGCACACCGAGTGATAACACAACTGTAACAATTGCTGGTAAGCCCTCAGGGATAACCGCAACAGCTAATGAAATACCCGACAGAAACATTTGATACACGGGTTGTCCTTGCCAGATCCCAGCACCAACGACTAAAGACGTCAGCATGATTGAAACAAAAATCAGCACTTTCCCTAAGTTCTGAAGACGCTTTTCGAGTGGAGTGGTTTGTTTTGGAGCTTGGACAATTAAATCCGCAATTTGTCCAACCATTGTTTCCATCCCTGTTGCTACCACGACACCAATTCCATGACCTGATGTGACCAACGAACTCATAAATGCCATATTTGTTTGGTCACCAAGGTTTAATTGTTCTCCATGAATCACTTGACTTGTTTTTGCAATTGGTAAGGTTTCTCCTGTCATCGCGGACTCTTCAATTGATAAATGTGTACTTGTCATGATCCTTAAATCCGCAACTACTCGATCACCGCTTTTCAACCTGACAATATCACCAACAACGACATCACTGGAAGGGATCGTTAACCAAGCACCGTCTCGACGGACATGGGCAACGGGATTGGCCATCTGTTTAAGCTTAGCAAGTGATTTCTCAGCACGGTGCTCTTGAGAATAGCCAAGGATACTATTGATAAAAACGATAATTACTATTACGATCGCATCAACGACTTCACCTAAATATCCAGCAATAAATGTCGCTATTAATAAAACAATCACCATAAAATCTTTAAATTGTTTGAAAAATAGCGCTAATCCTAGCGGTGCTTTACCTTCAGTTAGTTGATTTTTTCCAAATTTCTTCAATCGTTTCGTTGCTGTCAAAGTTGATAATCCAGATTCAACTTGACTTCCTAGTTTAGCGAGAGTTTCATCAACAGTCATCTCATACCACTTCACATAACACCCCTCCAATACGTTTTGCTCATATGATCTTATGCATGTCCCACATAAAACATGCTATAATGTGAGAAATGAGGTGATGACGATGGCATTTGATGGAATCGTTACAAATGCGATAACAAGACAATTAAACGAACAGTTATTAGCTGGTCGGATTTTAAAAATATATCAGCCAACAAGTACTGAATTAGTTTTTCAAATTAGAAATAATCGAAAAAACAAACAATTATTATTATCCGCTCATTCGAGCTATTCTCGGATTCATTTGACAGAAACGAAACAACAAAATCCAGCCCAACCACCAATGTTCTGTATGGTGTTAAGAAAACATCTAATCGGTAGCTTTATTGAAGACATTGTCCAATATAAAAATGAGCGAATCATTGAAATTTCATTTAGAGGTGTCAATGAAATCGGTGATCAACTGAGCCGTAAACTAATTATCGAGATCATGGGGAAACATAGCAATATCATTTTGATCGACCAAGAAAAGGGACATATTATTGATAGCATCAAACATATTTCCCCTAACCAAAGTCGCTATCGAACCGTTTTACCTGGACAGACATATATCTATCCACCGAATCAAGATAAGCTTGATCCATTTACTACTGATCAGGCAAAAGTTGAAATGACACTAAATGAATCTGAGGAGAATTTTTCAAAAACACTTGTCCAAAATTTCATGGGAATTTCGCCATTAATTGCGAACGAAGTAGTACTTCAAACTGAAAATGAAACGGTTCAAAAGACTGCTGAGCAATTTATTGCTTTGATTGATCGAGCGAAAGATGGGAAATTTTCGCCTGTCATTCATTTGGGTGATAAGGAAGATTTTCATGTGTTTGATTTAGTCCAATTTTCAGGTGAGAAAGAAAGTTTTGAAGACGTCAGTGGGCTGCTCGATCATTTTTATGCTGATAAAGCTGATCGAGATCGCGTTAAACAACAAGTTGGTGATTTAAGCCGACTCATGAAAAATGAACTCGATAAAAATAAGCGTAAAATCAAGAAACAACAACAGTCGCTGAAGAAAGCAGAACGGGCAGATGATTACCAGAAACAAGGCGAACTACTAACTGCTCACTTACACTTAGTTAAAAAAGGTGATCAGCAGGTTACTGTGATTGATTACTATGATCCGAATCAATCGGAAATGATCATTAAATTAAATCCTAACAAAACACCAAGCGAAAATGCGCAGAATTTCTTTAAGACTTATCAAAAATTAAAAACGTCAAAAACTAAATTAACGCGTGAGATTCAGAAAGCCAGACATGAAATCGATTATTTCGAGCGGCTACTGCAACAATTAGAAACTGCCCGGCTCGATGACATTGAAGAGATTAGAAGTGAATTACGTGAAGAAGGTTACTTAAAAGAGAAGAGAAAAACAAGTAAGCAAAAAAACAAACCGACTAAACCAAGCCCTGAGAAGTTCGTCTCAACTGATGGTACAACAATTTATGTTGGGAGGAACAATAAACAGAATGACTATTTAACAACAAAAATGGCACACTCTAGAGATATTTGGTTGCATACTAAAGACATTCCTGGATCACACGTCTTAATTCGATCAGATGATCCAACTGAACAAACATTGATCGAAGCTGCTCAGTTAGCAGCTCTTTTCTCAAAAGCAAGCGCATCATCAAGCGTTCCTGTCGACTACACTGAAGTACGCCATGTCAGGAAACCTAACGGCGCAAAACCCGGCTATGTCATCTATGAGCAACAGAAAACATTATTTGTTACACCAGACCGGTCGATGATTGCATTGTTGAAAAAGTCATAGTATTTTTATGAAAATAAAGACCTGAAGCAGATTTTATCCGCTTCAGGCTTTTTAACTGAGTAATCGTAGAGCTTAGCAATCATTTATGGTTGTAAAATCTACAATTAGCTCTTATCCCCAACATTTCTAGCACACTTCTTAATTAATTTACCGCACTTAAAATAATCAAGTCGTTACCTGTTGATGTTTGGATCGATAATAAAGCACACCCAGTAGTAATATCGTTACCAAGCCAAATACCCCGATTAAATAAGTTGGGTACAAGATGGGCTGACCAAAAAAGCTAAATGTTCTAAATTGGTCAAATAACCGTTCGATTCTGATAAACTCTAAATAGCTAAATAAATTAAACGTTTTAAAGAAACCGTGATCTAATCCAATTTGACGTAAAATAAATGGAAGTCCTAATATTGATCCACTAACGAAAAACGTCATCAAATAATTTTTTGTTAAGTTAGACAAGCACAAAACTAAAACACCAAATGCTACACCAGCTATAAATTGTACCGTCAGCATGATGAAGTAAAATTGCCGCACATTCAAATTAAATGGTGACATTGAATAATCGCTTGGGTAATTAACTAGACTTTGCATCGGTGCATTCCAACCATGCAAACCACCATAACCATTAAGTTGAATAAGGAAATTTGTGAAGTGAAGCGAGATAAAGACAACACCGATATAAGTGATACTTGCTAATATTTTGGATGTAACAAGATTCTTTTTACCGTGTTTTGTCGCAAGAACAAGTCCAATCGTTTTTTGCGCGTGATCTTCTGCAAAAATCGGTGATAAACCTAACAAAATCATGATCGCAATTAACACAACACTGAAGAATGGCTCAATTAAATCCATCATTCCCGTCCATGCTTGGATAAGGTAAAACCCATAGGGATTGCCCAATTCCTTTAACATCTCTAATTCTTTAGTAGCTTCCAGGTATTGGTGAGTTGTTTGATCAAGAGTTTCTATTTTACTAGCGAGGAATTCTTTGCGCTCCTCAAGTTGCTCAAGATTTAAGCCTGACATAGCGACAAGAAACTGAACATCACCAGTTGCTTGATCGACACTTACTTCCCCTGCATCTGATGCGCGCATTTGTTCTCGCACCATTAATTCCAACTCTTCAGTCACTGGTCCACCATGTGTTTGATAGAGTTCATCATAAATCTCATCTTTCATAACCCAATCAAGCATTGACTCACTATTGGAGAAAACTAACAAGAGCACAATTAGAAAAAAGGTAATGTAAAGACTTTTCTTTGTGAAAATTTTATACAATTCATGCTTGTACATGTTGAAGCGCCTCCTCACCAAAGTAATAGAGATAGACATCCTCAAGTGTGGCAAGTACTTCTACTGCTTGAGCGTGAGGTTTTTCATCACTAATTAGGCGCAGTTTAACCCCGTCCTCATTACGCTGAATATTACCTATCTTATATTGCCCTTGTAGAGAAGCAAACTCCGTTTCTGTCATACTAGCCTCCCAAACTTTACCCTTCATTCCCGACAATAAACCGGCTAAATCCGAACGCTCTTTTAAAACCCCTTGATCCATGATAAAAATTTCCTTTGCAATATATTCAATATCTGAAACGATATGTGTTGATAGAATCACGATTCTTTCCCGTGATATGTTAGAAATTAAATTACGAAAATGAATCCGTTCCTTAGGATCTAATCCAGCAGTCGGTTCATCGACGATTAATATTTTCGGATCATTTAGCAAAGCTTGGGCAATCCCTAATCGGCGTTTCATTCCCCCGGAAAATGTCTTCGTTTTTTTCCTTTTATGTTCTGTCAAATTTACAAGCGCTAAAACTTCCGCTATCTTTTCCTTCGCTATATTTTTATCCAAGCCTTTTAAACTAGCGAAATAAGCTAAAAATCTTTCTGCAGTGAAGTTTTGATAAAGACCNAACTCCTGTGGTAAATAGCCTAAAACATCACGATATGTTTCATCTAGTGTGCGAATGTCTTGATCATCAAGTAAAATTCGACCTGATGTAGGCTTCAAAATAGATGCAAGCATTCGCATCAAAGTGGTTTTTCCCGAACCATTTGGACCAAGTAAACCGTAAACACCATCAGTCATTTCTGCATTGAACTCTCTNACTGCCCACTTATCGTTATATTTCTTCGATACATTTTCAATAACTAGTTTCAAAAANTTCACCCTCCTGATAACGAACAAATTTATTGATTACACTTCTTACTTGTAAGCTAACTAAAACAATGCCGATCATGAGCAAAGTTAGATGAAAAGATAAATCAAATGTGATTAATTTTTCTTGCCAACTAATGTCGCTTACTAATAACAGAGTGAACATTACCCAAATCGATAGAAAGATCGGTACAAATTGAACACCTCTAAATCGAGTACTCAAAAATAGCGCAAGTGTGATAAATAACGTTAATGGTCCGAGCCAAATGAGTAACATTTTAAACAGATTATCTTGAGTCGTTGATGTTGACATAACGAATGTAAGCATTAACGTTAATCCGAAGTTAAACACACTGATAATCAGTAATCGTGTCAAAATAACTTCAAAAGCAGAAAATTTACATGTCAGTTCCATTTCAATAAGATGACTATCCCTACCTCGAAAAACTTCTACCAATCCAAAGATAAATGGTAGTGGTGCTATGATGATGAGCGTTAATGTTGGATCGGATTCAAGCTGATTTGTGATTAGATAGCCTAGCGCAAACAAAACGATGCTCACGATCCAATACATTGGATGAATAAATTGTATTTGCGGTTTTGCTTGCTTTAAAAATGTGGTGAAGCGGTCGTATTTAATCATCGATTTCCTTCTTTTCTCCGGTACATATTGACGTAACGTAGAAATCGTTGCATCAATCATCTCGTTATCTGGATATTTCACTATATATTGTTCCAACTCTTTGAGTTCCTTATTTTCCTTGTTGAACGTCATCACTTATCACCTCACCTAACAATTGTTTTAATTTCGCTTGCCCTTGTCGCAATCTCGATTTAACTGTTGCTTCTTTACTATCTGTTACCTCAGCAATTTCTTTAATTTTTAAATCGTGATAATACCTTAAGATGATCGTTTCTTTTTGATATTCAGGTAACTGCTCAAGAGCAGCCTTTACTTCCTCGCTATTAATCTTCTTACTAATCAAATCCCAAACATTACTTTTTTGATCGATCAGTTTCGGAGCAAGTTCCCCCTCTTTTTCTTTATGTTTAAAGGCACGACTCCGAAAATAATCTCGACAATGATTAACGGCAATTTTTAAAAGCCAATGTTTGAATTTGTTTTTCCCACGGTATCGCTTGAGTGCCTTCATCATTTTCACAAAAACTTCTTGCGTTAGATCATAGGCAAGATGATAGTCACCGACTTTACGATAAACATAGGCAAATATGTATTGATAGTGCCTTTTTACAAGCACTTCCATCGCCGCTTGACTTCCGAGCTGGATTTCATCAATTAATTCTTCATCCGTAGGCATCTGAACTCCCCCCTCTACTCATATTAACGAAATCAATTTAAAAAAGATTTAAATAATCAAATGTTTTTTTGTGCATTACTAATTTCTGATCAAAAAAATAGAACTACCGAGTTTATTTCTACATTAAAAGGCAGCAGAACAATTAAGTTCTACCGCCTTTTTAGCTGAAACCAACAGATCTAAAACAATGTTGTTTACGAAACAATTTTTTAATAAAATACTTTATCTACATTGTATTTGGACTTGAGCTGATTAATAATATATGTCTCGTAAATTTCCCGTTCCATTGGGTCTTCTACTAAACAAATATCGATTTTATATACTTCGTCTCTATGATTTTTAATCGGTGAAACATGATCCTCAAAATGTTTTTTNATTCGTCGGCGTAACTTTCGTGCTTTTCCAACAAAAAGAAGCTCATCTTCTTCATTAAAAAACAAGAAAATGCCACCCTTATCTCTTGGTATTAAATGAAAATCAATAAATCCATAGATAGGGGTTATGGCTGGCTCATTATCTTTAAAAATTTGCTTGCGCTCTGTAATCGTGATATCTGGAGAAGGTATAGTAATATTTATCATCTTTAAACACGTCCTTTTTTTATTTTCGTTTTGCTTCACATGACTCATTCATCAACGAGTATGTTTTCTACCTCTTGTTCTATCTGGATTGCTTTTTGAACGATGATTGGACTTTCTACTTGTAGTACTCCTGTCATTTCTCTTGTGGCTTACTCGCTCGTAATCCTCTCGATCAGGAATGCTTACTCCTGTGATCACTTGAATTTCAAATGTCTGTTGAATTCCTTTTTCAATTATTCGGAGGAACTCGATATCCTTTGGAGCCACTAATGTAATGGCAACTCCATCCCCTCCCGCACGACCAGTTCGGCCAATCCGATGAAGATAGCTGTCAACATCATGTGGAATGTCATAATTATAGACATGTGTTACCCCCTCCACATCAAGTCCCCGTGCAGCAACATCTGTGGCAACTAAGAATTGAGTTTTTGCATCACGAAATCGTTTCAACGCTCTTTCTCGTTTCGATTGTGATAAATCCCCATGCAATTCATCTGACTCGAATCCGCCAGCAATCAAAGCTTCGTGAAGTTTTTTGGCACGAACTATTGTCCGACAAAATATAATCGCTAAAAAAGGGCGATGCTCCTGAATTAAATGGATTAACGTTTCTTGTTTTCTTCGATCCGTCGTTTCTATCACAACTTGTTTAATCTCTTCAACCGTTATCTTTTTCGCTTTGATTTCAATGAATTCCGGCTTCTCCATGTATCTCTTTGTTAGAGAATGAATCTCTTTTGGCATCGTTGCAGAAAAAAGCATCGTTTGCCTTGTTGAAAGTGTATCATAAATAATCTCATCTACTTGTGGCAGAAAACCCATCAGTAACATTTCATCTGCCTCATCGATTACAAGCATTTGAACCGTTGATAGATCAAGGCTTTCTCGATCAATATGATCCAATAACCGACCTGGTGTTGCAACGACTATTTGTGTAGCGCCTTTTATCTTTTTCATTTGACGCTGAACATCCTGTCCACCATAGACAGCTAACACACGGATACCTTCTAAATTTTCAAGCATGATCTTTATTTCTTTTGAAATTTGTTGTGCTAATTCTCTTGTAGGAGTTAATATAAGCGCTTGAATATCTGGATTTTGTGGATCAATTTTTTCTAATATAGGAAGCACAAATGCCAACGTCTTCCCTGTTCCCGTCTGTGCTTTTCCAATAACATCATTTCCTTCAAGAATAAATGGAATTGTCCGTTCTTGGATGGGAGTAGGAGTTACGAGTCCTAATGACTTTAATGTATGATTAACTTCTTTTCGAACACCAAGTTCTAGAAAGTTAGGCAAAACGAATCACATCTCTTTTCGTCTAATAATAGCAGTTTTTTAATAACTATCCTTACTATAGCATATGGGCTAGTATTTATAGAGAGAGTTGAATGATTGATTTTTTGTTTATATTAAGCCGATCCATTGATTTTTGAATCATGCAATTACTTTCCTTATGCCGAGTTCTTAACTGCATGATTAGTCTCACCTAATCCTTCACATGCGGATGTCTTGAATTAGAGTAGAGACCATCGATTCATTTGGTAAGTTATCCAGGTAAAATAACGGATTTATGCCCCACATATTGTCTTAAATATTTGAAGTACTTCAACCAAAATTCTCCCCCGTTAGAGTTTCTTATTAATTAGCTATGTTAAAGTTTATCATTGCTACGGGTAAAAAAATTAGAACTTCCAATTTTGGAGGTTCTATTAGTAATAACATCTTCTTCAACTAATACACCCTTTAGTTGAAGAAAGAATGGACGCTTTGATAAACAGATCAACAACTTATTCTTTTAATACTTTATAAATAAACGGTTTTAAAGCTGTATAAATAAGATAACCTATTAAACCTCCTAATGTGTTCGTAATCAAATCTGTCACATCAAAACTTCTTGAATGTAAACTAGCCCACCACGCACTTAGTAATTGAAAGCTTTCAATGAATAAACTAAAAAAGAAGGTTAATACAATTGAAACTAGAACACCTTTTTTCTTAATTATTGGATATAAGAACCCAAAAGGCATCATCATAATTACATTTAAAATTATTTCCCTAACTGCCCCGTCATAATTTAGTGCTAAATCTCTAAAAGGTATAAAATTTGCCGTTTCTATAAACAAGTTGTTACTAGCAGCGAATGGTATAGGGAATGGCATTAGTGTGACAAATAAAACCATTACAATATAAATATACATTAGCGTATTTATTACCAATTCCTTCATGGACCTTCTTCTCCATCTTCTATAAAAAAACACAATATAAATCAATGCTAACAGAATTAAATCAATAAGATAATACAATTATAATCCATCCTAACTTTCTGAAATATAAAACAGTCTATCTGCGATAACTTGACCTAATTGTCGAACATCAACTAATCATTGCTCTTGCACTAACCTGCCCGTAAGTTGAATCAGCATCAGTGTTTATAAAGCAAATTTAGTTAACCTTAGTGTATCATAAGTTTCTGAATGCTGTATTAAATTTCCTGAAACAATCAAGTCATTCATTGTTACTTCATTTCTTTGGTGATGAATACTTTTCAAGACCTGAAACCAAGTAAGATTATTGTTTAAATATTTGGTCGCAACACCATTAAATCATTGCATTCAACCTATTATCTTCTATGATAATTATTCACAATCTGGACTATCGTCTATGTTTCATTGGATAATTTCATCATGATCAAAACTAAGACTTTATAGCAGGGTTAAATACTGCTAAGCTAATATACTCTTGAATTTATTATTTTACTGGCAATAAAAATCAACGAAATAATAATCACTGCTGTTATTAAGTGAATATTTATGACCACAGTATCAAAATATAGACCAGCAAATAGAATAGTTGCAAACACCATCACTAATGAGAGCCAACCTTTAAATAATGAGCGCTTTTTCTTTATATTTATTTGTTGTTCGTTCAAAGCGGTTTTTGTAACATACCATACAACCCCGTTTGAGAAGATAATAATTATAATGCCTGCTAAAATATCTCCAATTGATAATGTAAAATTAAATTCAGAGTTTCGGTCTATTAAGTTGATTGTAAAATTTATAATTACATTTATAGCGCCGAGAATCCATAACATATTCAGAGATGTGCCTACTAAATCGATAATTTTTTCTTTTGCTGACATTTTAGGCATCGCATCAATTATATCATCACAGATTTCTTTATAATTACCACCCATTACTTTTTGAATATCGTCTCCTCTTTCTTGACCATCTAAGATCAATTCAATAAGATCTTCCCTAACAAGTTCTTGATTATATTCTGTTAAATCAGAGCCTCTTAAATAGACAACCATATTAGTATAAATTTCTTGGTTTTCATCTAAAATAGCTTCTTCTCTACTGTTATTTTTCTTTAGCATTGACTTTGTTATTTTATTCATCTGCATTACCTCCAATAAACAGTTGATTGATTGCATGTTCTAATTTAGTCCAATTATCTTTAAATTCATTTAGCTTGGTTATTCCTTCTTCAGTTAAATGATAATACTTTCGTTTCGGTCCACTATTAGAGTCTCG
>JGI24708J26588_10001644_pt1 | contig 17553 bp, 16 predicted proteins | sample BioPla1DNA2_FD_26588 | JGI IMG/M metagenome (IMG submission 26588) | reverse complement strand
AAAGGGAATCCTTTACGATAAACGGATACTATAACACCCGCCAATATAAAGGCATCAATCAATAAGAAGAGAAGTACGATAAGCCTTAAAAATGTCAAATGGTAGGCATCAATATAAAGAATCATACGATAAGTTGCAGAAGCAATCATAATATAGGTACATATTGTCATAGTCGTTAGGGAAGCTTTTAGCATTTTATGTTCACGAAATAGAGCCGTGCTGATAACAATAAGTACGATATTAATCACTGTGACTGCAAGCAATTCGAAAAAGCCCCTTCTCGCATATTCAGCAAAGGTAAATTCCTGCGGCAATACAAACAAACCATTAGAAAACAGGTAGACAATCTGAATTCCACAAAACAGGATATATACCGCTGTAACCAAGGATATTACGGTAATCGCTATAACAGGGTCTTCTTTGGCTCTTGCTTTCACATTCTCTCTTGTGCCGTATTTGGCAGCACCACATATGATTGCATAACATGCAAGAAAACCAAATACAAAAAGCAATACAACATTAATGATATTTGGAGAAAAAATAAAGGAAAAGATTTTCTCTGTAATATTTCCAAATAGAAGATCCGCATTGGACAAAAGTGCCATAACGATAAATAGAATAGGCAAAGCAATAATACATCCAAGGATAATACTAATAGTACGATTGTTCTTTATCAGCTTGCTTTTTCTTAAAAAAGAAATTCCATCTGCAAAAGGCATTCCTATGGAAGCAATACTTTTGAAAAGCAATCCAAACATCCTACCAAAATGCCTTAGAAAATCGAAACCTTCCTCCTCTTGGAATTGATGAAGCNGGGATAAATCCAAAAGAAATAAGATACCAATGACATTAAGGAATTGCAAGCCACCGTGATTCGTCAGCATGGTTGATAGCCCCAGTAAAGCACTGGCAACATAGTAACCTACAGTTGACTTCTTAATTGGTATGGATAGCCCTTTCATTACTAGTACCAATAATCCAATCATTATTAATGTAAATAAGAAAATATTGAGACCTATTCCGGCTTTATAGAATAAAAAAGCAAATGCTCCTCCAAAAATGATACTAATACTTCCAAAAACATTAAAGTTTTCCCGTACTTTCTTAAGTAGGGGCGAAACTGTCTCTAGCTTATAACTTTCCTCTCCCATATAATTCACATTTGCTTCCTGATCAATATTCAAATGTTTCTCTTGATGAATGGATGAATGAGGTTTATATTGTTTCTCCATAAATACATTCCTTTCTTTAAATACATTCATTTCTTTCTAACTTCTAAATCTAGGTTCATCATGTTTCTTCCTCTTCCACATACTCCAAAATATCACCAGGCTGGCAATTTAATGCCTTACATATAGCATTTAAAGTGGTAAATCGAATCGCCTTCGCCTTATTATTCTTAAGTATAGATAAATTCGCCATGGTAATGTCCACCTGTTCTGCTAATTCGGTCAAGCCTATCTTTCTTTGCGCCATTACTACATCTAAATTCACTACTATCATTTCCAGCCCCCCTATATCGTCAAGTCGTTCTCTTGTTTATAAGTAACTGCCTGATCAAACACCTGGGAAAGCACTATGGAAAATAATCCTGCAATTAAGAATACAGCTACTAGAACCAAGGCTGCCGGTGTCACAACAAAGAACAAACGAATTGACATCAAAATTGCTATTACGAAAGCACAAGCACCCATGCGTTTTAAAGAGATCACATTCTCCCTGACGAAAGGTTCTTCACGAACTACTGTGTCAAACATCTTGCGAAGATTCCAAAGTATGATCAATGCAAATACTCCTGCGAGCATAAAAATAATGCTATAAGGAATATAGTAATCTCGGAAAATTTTAAAGAACTTTCCTGCCAATTTAAACAGCCATGGAACCGTTACACATACTAACACTCCTGCAAAGAACATAAAATCAAGTAAATACTTGGTAAATATCACAATGGGATTTTTCTTCATCTGTTATTCCTCCTATAATACATTCTTTCTTCTCCTTATAAAATACTATAACCTATTCTGAATGTCAATAACTTTTTATCGTTTTTCGATAAATTATTATTGAATGTCATTATGGTATAAATAGATAATATATGTAAAAATTGCAACTAAATATTATTACTAATTAATAATACTAACTTCTAAATAATGCTTAACAGAGATGATTTCATTTTAATTAAAGCATTAAAAGGGCAAGAAAAAAGCACCTTAGATTATTAATTGAATCTAAGGTGCATATTAGGTGATTTTATTACATAATAATATTCTTTTATTAAAGACAAATTACTGCCCCATCAGACGATTAACTAGCTTTACTGCTGATTGCGCGTCCTCGGAATATCCATCCGCTCCAATTTCTAAACGGTAACTTTCTGTAACTGCTGCACCACCAATAATGACTTTCGTACGAAGCCCCTCGCTTTTAACTTTCTTTACGATACGCTCCATCTCTGTCATCGTTGTTGTCATAAGAGCTGAAACTGCAATGATATCTGCATCTAGCTCTTTCGCATTAGTAATAATATCCTCTGTAGATACGTCCTTACCTAAGTCGATTACTGTATATCCATAATTCTTAAGCATCAAACTAACAAGATTTTTACCAATGTCATGGATATCACCAGCAACTGTGGCGATTATGATCGTTCCCTTATTGACACCCTGCTTATCATTTTGAAGCAATGGTTCCAGGTAGGCAACTGCATCCTCCATTACCTTTGCTCCTGCAATTAACTGTGGCAAGAAATATATCTGTTTATCATAGAGGCGGCCTACTTCCGTTATAGCAGGAATTAAGATGGAATCTAAAATCACTTCCGGTTTATTATCTTTCTCCAATTCCTTTTCCAGTAGGGATACTATATTCTTTTTATTACCTTTAACTACAGCCTCATAAATCGGATTATTTGTTACTGATTGAGGCAAATCTACTTCCACTCCTTGAGAAGCTTGCTCTGTTCCAACTTCATTCGACATTCCAGTATTATTCGCACTAGGAACTTGCTTACTTTCTCCCTTAGGAGATACCTGCATTTTTCTAACATTAGTAACATATCTATCTGCAGATGCTTCTTTAGCACAGATGAGGTCAGAAGCTAGTGCAGTATTCATAATTAAATCCTGGGATGGATTTGCAATCGCCATAGTTAGTCCTGCCTGAATAGCAAAAGCAAGAAAAGTACTATTGATAAATTGGCGTTCCGGCATTCCAAAAGAAATATTGGATAAACCACAGGTCGTTGCTAACCCCAATGTTTCCTTACAATAACGAATGGTATTTAAGGCATCTGATGCAGCGTTTGGATCAGCACCTAGGGTTGTCACCAAACCATCAACAATTATATCTTCCTTAGAAAGTTCTTGTGCCAAAGCAGCATCTAGAATGGTATGGATAATATTACGTTTTTCCTCCATATCCTTTGGCATACCTTTGTCAGAAAGCGGAAGTAAAATAAACATTGCTCCATATTTTTTTGCCATAGCAAGCAACTTCTCATATTGTCCTTCCTTATAGGAAATGGAATTAATTAATGCTCTTCCTGGATATATACGAAGTGCTGCCTCCATAACTTCTGGATCACTGGTATCGATACTTAATGGTACTTCCGTCGTCTGAAGAACTTGGTATAATACCTCAATCATGGTTTCCTTCTCATCAATACCATTCATTCCCACATTGATATCCAGAATTTCTGCACCCAGTTCCGTTTGCTCATTCGCCATTTGAGATACTATGGTAAGATCGCCTACCCGAAGTTCTTCCTGCATCGCTTTCTTTCCAGTAGGATTAATTCGCTCACCCACAATGATAAAATGTCCATCCAATGGAATCTCTACGGTGCTTCTCTCCGTGGTCACGGCTCCAATCACTTTACCGCAAGGAGATTGTGGTTTAAGATCTTTTACCTTTTCCACCATTTGCCTGATATGTTCCGGAGTTGATCCACAGCATCCTCCTACCAAATTTGCTCCTTCAAGAACCATTTGCTTCATAGCATCGGCAAACTCATCTGCTTGCATCGGGAAAATAGTTTGACCTTCCATTAGTTTAGGAATTCCTGCATTGGGCTTTACAAGAATCGGGATATGAGCATATTCCTTCATCTGACGTAGTACATTATGCATTCGATCCGGCCCCGTGGAACAGTTAATTCCGATTGCATCTGCCCCCATGCTTTGTAATACAATAACGGCTGTCTTAGGATCCGTTCCATAAAGGGTCCTACCACTTTCTTCAAAAGTAAGAGATACCATAATCGGAAGATCACAGGTTTCCTTTACTGCAAGTAAGGCTGCTCTACATTCTTGTAAGCTCATCATGGTTTCAACGATAATCAAATCCACCCCAGCATCAATACAATAGCCAACTTGCTCTTTATATACCTCTACCAATTCTTCAAAGGTAAGGGTACCCAGAGGATACACCTGTTCACCAGTCATTGACATATCCGCAGCAATGTAGATATCTCTTCTACTGCTCATCTTCTCACGATATCTTTGAATAGCCTCCTTTGACAATTTAACCAAGGAATGATTTATTTCCGCAATCTGCTCCTGCAAACCATACTCTGCCAATTTAATTCGGTTGGAAGTAAATGTAGGAGCTAGAAGGATATCCGAACCCGATTCCAGATACTCTACCTGTAGTCCTATAAACACCTCTGGATTTTCCATTATCCATTTTTCTGGACTTACTCCAGAAGGCATCCCCCGTTGCTGAAGGTTACTGCCGGTGGCTCCGTCTAGTATTACAACTTTTTCTTTTATTAGTGCATCAAATTCTTGTCTAGTCATATAATCAAACCTTTCTGTAGGATCTCCTATTCTCTAATTGTTAGTAGCACGAATATTTCACCATATCATATATATTTCATTACGATAGAAATCCTTGCTATAAAGTGGCGTATATTATTATTTTTATCCCTTCGCGGGATAGTTTTTAATATTATATATCATTCCTTTTTTTATCACAAGAGCAAATAAAATGAAGATTACATTGGAAATATCCCTTTTACCGTGCTATAATCCACGGTAGAGGTAAACTAATCCAATTAGATACATTGACCAAGCCCGCTTGACTATAGCATCTATATAAATTTATTTATATTAATATTGGAGAATATAATATAATGCTAGAATACAAACAAAAACAAGACAAGAAATTAAAATCATCTAAACAATCTGTGGACCCACAGAGCAAAGAAGGGCATAACAAAAGGCATTGCTTTGGATTAAAGTTGTTAACTGTCATAATCCCCATTGCTATTCTACTTATCGTTGCACAAAGGGATTGGCTTATACATCTTGCATTCCAACTACCAGCCTGTCCATTCTTTACACTATATGATATCTATTGTCCCGCCTGTGGAAACACGCGAAGTATCTCCGCTTTGCTTCACGGAAAGCTTCTTACTTCTCTCCGTTTTAATATAGTTCCCATACTATTGCTACTTTTTTGCCTGGGTGCCTATATCGAGTTGGTGGCATACAGTTTTGGAAAGAGAATTTATTTATTACCTAGAAAATCCTCTTTTTATCAAATACTTGGCATCCTGCTTGCAGTTTATCTAATCGTACGTAATTTTATTCCATACCTTACACCATAAAATAAGCGTATCAAAACATCCCACTTTATAATAAAATGTTCTGATACGCTTTATTATCTTCGAGAAAGCAAGAATATAATTCATCTTTCTTTCTATATTACTCTTATCTTACTAATAAATAGAATCAAATTCTTTGAAGTATTCAAATTCTTCATGCATGCCACCGTAGTAACCTTTATAGAATTCCTCCAAAAACGATTCGTTGCTAAATAAGGCTCCAATTCCAATAACAACAAGAATACCAAAAAGCAAGGAAAGACCTGATAAAATTATGCCAGCAATTGCCATACCCTTTCCGCCTTTTTTATTCTTTATACTAACAATACCTAAAATCAGACCTACAATAGAAGTTATAATTGGTAGGAAAGGTAAACAAGATAATAAAAAACTAATGATACCAAGTACCAAAGAAGCAATCGCTAAACCATTACTTTTTGGAGCTTCCTCTGGTTGCATTGGTTGATGATATTGGTAATTTGGTTGTTGATATTGCTGTGGCTCTTGATATATCGGCTGTTGTGGCTGCTCAAATCGCTGCCCTGGCTGTTCATAGCGTTCCTGCATCTGTTCATATTGGGGATGCTGCTGTTCACTCGCTGATCTGTTTTGTGGTTCAAACTGTGATCCTGCTCCATTGTTATGTTCACTATGAAGACTGTTCTGTAGCTCATTCTCTTGTTGAGGCATATGATTGTTTGCTTGCTGCGTTTGCTCTAGCCCGTTATCGCCTTCATGATTTTTATAATCTGACATTCAAATCCTCCTAACTGTTATTAATAGGTAAATCTCCTATTCCATCCTATCATAATAAGTTTAATTCATCAATGATAAAATTATAACTAAAGTTTATACTTATTCCCCTTTTAAATAGAAGTTTGCAAATTATATTAATAAAGACATTTCGTTTTGCCTGCTTACAAAATTTTATAATTAAACACATATTCTGTTTATATTTTTTTCATATTCTTCATATAATATTAATACATCTTATAAAAATTAAATAAAATAATTGACATAAATGTCATTTTTTATTATAATAAATGGCAAATCAAGGAATTATTTCTATTTGATTTTAATTAAGTATAATAGGGAGGACTCGTAATATGGAGAACAGAAGTAATGGCAAAGCTACGGCTTCACTTGTGCTTGGCATTATCAGTTTAGTATTTATTTTCTTTGGAACTTATGCATTCCTAGGCATAATCCTTGCTATCATTGGCCTTATTCTTGGTATCCAAGCTAAGAAAGAAAATCCTAACGATGGTAAAGCTAAAGCAGGCGTTGTATTAAGTATCATAGGCCTTGCGTTATGCGCATTAACATTTCTATCATGTATAGCGTGCGTAGGCTTAATTGCTAGCTTAGCATAATAATATTATTAATGTAGTTAACGTAAAGGGCTTTTGCGACTTTCCTGCATGAGCTCTTTTTTCGTATATTCATATAGGAGGATAGGGATGCTACCAACAATCACTATATTTGGCAAAACCATTGCTATGTATGGCTTAATGATCGTCCTTGGTTTATTTATAGGCATTGGAATTGCAATAGCTAGGCATAAATCTAATAATTTCAAAAAAGATGACATAATATTTGCTTCCTGCTATGCAGGAATTGGATTGGTCATTGGAGCAAAACTGCTCTATATTCTTACAACACTTCCTCAAATAATTAAAAATTGGGATGTTTTAGTATCCGATATTAATAATTTCTATCAACTTCTTACTGGAGGTTTTGTTTTCTACGGAGGTTTTATTGGGGCTGCAATTGGTTTTTATATATACTGCCGGCAATACAATCTAAATACTATCAAAATGTTGGATTTTTTTGCGCCAATCATACCTATTATCCATAGCTTTGGTCGTATCGGATGTTTCTTTGCTGGGTGTTGTTACGGAATCAATTATGAGGGCCTTTTACATATTATTTTTGAGCACTCTCCTGTTGCACCAAATGGAATTCCATTGTTTCCAATTCAATTAGTCGAAAGTGCAAGTAATCTTTCTTTTGGCATTATTCTGCTGTTTTATGCCAAAAAAACAGAGCGTAAACCTGGTAAGGTAATTGGACTTTATGTTATATATTATGCCATTATGCGTTTTACCTTCGAATTTCTTCGCGGGGACATCATACGAGGCTTTTTTCTTAATCTATCCACTTCTCAATGGATCAGTTTCTTACTGCTTCCCATAGGAGTCTGGTTGTTTTTTGATATGAAAATCAAAAAGAAATATTCATCAATATAATAAAAAGAAACACCTCAATTTAATGAATTATGAACACAATTTTCGGTTAAACTTATTACGAGGTGATTATATGTCATATGTAGCTCCGGCAATCAAGGATAAATTCGAGACACTATCCGTTGATTTAAAAAATGCTATCTTAGAAAGGGATGTTGAATTATACAACATTCACGACCTCATTAATGTTCTTGAAAAGATTGTTGAAGAAGCTGATGAGGAAGGACAATAAGACAATTTTAATCTTTCAATTAGAAAGGGATACGTAATGGTACGTATCCTTTTATTCTATAAGGAATTTGCTCTGCAATTCCTGTAAAGATTAAGCGCTTCCGCATATGTGAACGAAGTTAAAATATAATCATATTAATCTGATGCACTAAGCTTCATACTGTTCTGAATACAAATCGAATATTTGCAGATAATACTACTAGAAATCACACGAAGGGAGCATAGAGTAATGTATAATAATATGGAAAATAACAAAGGTACTCCAACCAAGAGAACCGGAGCTAATAAAAATACAAATAATGAAATGGAAATAAAGAATAATCCAAACACAGAGTTTCAACAGCCAAACAGAACCAGTGCAACTCCGGATATCCCTCCCGAAATGCCTGCAAGAGACCGTTAATACAAGATAATGCTTCTTCAATATACTCACAAGGATTCTCCCATAAGAATTCTACAATATGAATAAAGGAATCTTTGTAGTATTACTTCTTCATATATCTTAGAATATAAAATGGGTTATAAAAATGGGTTGATGCAGATCAATATTAGCACCAACCCTTTTCCTATTATCCATTACCTACAATTTATTGCTTATATCTTACTTTATTATAGTTCATATCTTATTATAGTTTATATCTTACAACTTCTTCAATAATATTCTTTCCTAAGACATTTCTATATTGCCCTATAACCGCGCTTATCTAATTAACCAAGAAATAAAAAGTATCCTAGCACAAGTATACCTAAGACAATACGATACCAGCCAAAGGCTTTAAAATCATTGTTTTTAATATAGATCATCAAGAAACGAATTGCTAATAAAGATATTACAAAAGCAACTACCATACCAGTAAGCAGAATACCAATCTCCATTCCGCTAAATTCAAAACCAAACTTATATAGCTTTAAGGCGCTTGCTCCAAACATAACGGGAATGGATAGAAAGAAAGAATATTCCGCTGCTATGGAACGTGAGGTACCAAGTATAATAGCCCCTAATATGGTAGCTCCTGACCGGGAGGTGCCAGGTATTAGGGATAGTACTTGAAATACACCGATAAGGAATGCAGTTTTATATGAAAGCTCATGAAAACTACTAATCTTCTCTTCCTTTCCCTTATTCCGATTCTCGATAATGATAAACAATATACCATAAAGAATTAACGTGATAGCTACAGTTTGATAATTATAAAAACGCTCATTCAACCAATCATCAAATAAAACTCCTAGTACACCTGCTGGAATTACACCAACAACTACTTTATACCAGATATGCATTGTATCTCGTTTTTCCTGCCTTGATTTACTTGGGGCAAATGGGTTTAACTTGTGAAAATACAAAAGTACTACTGCCATAATAGCACCCAATTGTATAACGACAAAAAACATCTCTTTAAACTCTGCACTGGCATTAAGCTGAATAAATTCCTCTACTAAAATCATATGACCGGTACTGCTGATTGGCAGCCATTCGGTAATCCCCTCAACAATACCGAGAATAACCACTTTTAAAAGTTCAATAAATAACGACATCTTATATCCTCCAACATGTATTTTACAATTTAAATTCGTCAATTAATACGAACTTACTCTGTCCATATTATATAACGATAAAGAAAGAAGTTCCACTTAATAACGAATTAAATTATAACATTTTTCATAAAGGATGGAAATATCATTTAAAATAAATCAGAACAACGTCCAATCATTTTATTCATGAATGACCTTGGGATTAAAGCCAATTCATCTGTGTAAGCTCCAGTAGCAGTCCTTGTAACGCATCTTGAGAAGCCTATGTTTTAGCCAATCCAAAATATGTATTGGATCCAAGCTCATCTATTGGATATTTTTGTAAATTATCNACACTATAATGTTGATAATGTGGATAAATGGTATTTTTTAGTCCCTATAAGTTTGGATTTTACTGCAAAATGTCCATTAGATTAGGTGAAATTGTTCGAGATTTTTTTAAATAGTAAACCGCCCCCTGCTTCCAACAGAGTCATTACACGCAATAGAATCTACTTTGAAGCTGCAAAAACAACCACAAGATATAAAAAATGACAAGCTGCAGAATAAACCCAAAAATAAACACCTCAAAGAACAATGTTCAATGAGGTGTCATAAGTTTTATTTATTATATTAGTCGTAAATCTTAGAATTTACCTGCATCTGCAGCCTGTTCGATTGAAACTGCAACAGATACGGTAGCACCAACCATAGGGTTGTTACCCATACCGATCAAGCCCATCATCTCTACGTGAGCTGGAACGGAAGAGGAACCTGCAAACTGAGCGTCAGAGTGCATTCTACCCATTGTATCAGTCATACCGTAGGAAGCAGGACCTGCTGCCATGTTGTCTGGATGTAGAGTTCTACCAGTACCACCACCGGAAGCAACTGAGAAGTAATTTTTACCCTGCTCTAGGCGTTCTTTCTTATAGGTACCTGCAACTGGATGCTGGAATCTTGTAGGGTTAGTTGAGTTTCCAGTGATGGATACATCAACATTCTCCTTGTGCATGATTGCAACACCTTCAGATACATCATTTGCACCATAGCAATTAACTGCTGCTCTATCGCCTTTGGAGTAAGCTTTTCTGAATACTTCCTTAACTTGGCCAGTAGCATAATCCATCTCTGTCTCAACAAAAGTAAATCCATTGATACGAGAGATGATCTGTGCAGCATCTTTACCTAAACCATTTAAGATAACTCTTAAAGGTTTCTTTCTTACTTTGTTTGCAGATTGTGCAATACCGATTGCACCTTCAGCTGCTGCGAAGGACTCATGACCTGCTAAGAAACAGAAGCATTCAGTAGACTCTTCTAGTAACATCTTACCAAGGTTACCATGACCTAAACCAACTTTTCTCTGATCCGCTACAGAACCTGGAATACAGAAAGACTGTAGGCCTTCACCGATTGCTGCAGCCGCTTCAGAAGCTTTTTTAGCACCTTTTTTAATTGCAATTGCTGCACCAACAATATAAGCCCAGCATGCATTTTCGAAGCAGATTGGTTGGATTTCTTTCACCATGTTATAAACATCAAGGCCAGCATCCTTTGTAATCTGCTGCGCTTCTTCTATGGAAGCAATGCCGTATTTATCTAATACTGCATTAATTTGATTTATTCTTCTTTCATATGATTCAAATAAAGCCATCGTATGTATCCTCCTTTACTATTCGTGTCTCGGGTCAATGATTTTCACAGCATCTGCAACACGTCCATATTCTCCCTTAGACTTCTCATATGCTGTAGCTGGATCATCGCCTTTTTTGATGAAGTCCATCATTCTACCAAAGCTAACGAATTGATAACCGATGATTTCATTATCCTCATCAAGAGCGATACCTGTTACATAACCTTCTGCCATCTCAAGGTAGCGAGGACCTTTTTCTAAAGTACCGTACATAGTACCTACTTGGCTGCGAAGTCCTTTTCCTAAATCCTCTAAACCAGCACCAATTACAAGACCACCTTCAGAGAACGCACTCTGTGTTCTACCGTATACAATCTGTAAGAACAATTCTCTCATAGCTGTATTAATAGCATCACATACTAAGTCTGTATTTAAAGCTTCTAGAATTGTTAAACCTGGCAGTATCTCAGATGCCATAGCAGCAGAGTGAGTCATACCAGAACATCCAATTGTCTCAACAAGAGCCTCTTGAATAATACCATCTTTAACATTTAAAGTTAATTTACATGCTCCCTGCTGAGGTGCACACCAGCCAACACCATGTGTAAAACCGGAGATATCTTTCACTTCTTTGGATTTTACCCATTTTGCTTCTTCCGGAATTGGTGCTGCACCGTGGTTAACACCTTGTGCAACCGGACACATCATTTTTACTTCGTGTGAATAAATCATGTTGTTGAAACTCCTTTCAATTTGCATAGTATCGCTTTACATTTTTCTATTGTAAATAGAGTTTACGCAAACGGATATATAGAAATTATAGATGATAACATTAATAATTCCTCGTTTGCCATAACTGCAAGGGACTACAGAATTTCTGCATTCCCTTATTATTAAACAAGCGAAATGGACAAACGAAAGTTCCTTCGGACTAACACTTTTTTTAAAAAGCGATAAGTCATTCAGGAATCGAATGCCAAAAAGCTTGCTATTAACGAAATAACAAATATGTACGCTACCTATAACAGAAATGTATTTAACTCATTCATAAAATCACTTAAAAATGATAATATTGAAATAGGCAGTAAATAATAATTTAGAATTTAGATATTGTTATTTACTTCACATATTTTCGCATAAAAACAAGGATAAGTCCATACCTTTTTAGAAAAATATTATAGTTTGGTAACTATTTCTCCAGCTTTCTTATAAATACTTCCTTCTGGAACATAACCTCGGACCATAGATAGGGGATAAATATTGGAGTTTCTCCCAATTACAGTACCAGGATTTAATACGCTATTGCAGCCAACTTCGACATAATCTCCTAAGATTGCCCCAAATTTCTTAAGTCCTGTCTCCAGTTTTTCTCCTGAAATTCTCACCGTTACTAGCGTTTTATCAGATTTTACATTGGAGGTAATAGCTCCGGCTCCCATATGGGACTTATATCCAAGAATTGAATCACCAACGTAATTATAATGAGGTACTTGTACTTTATTAAAAAGGATAACATTCTTNAGCTCTGTTGAATTACCTACAACAGCACCCTCTCCTACAATTGCACTTCCGCGAATAAATGCACAATGNCGTATCTCAGCATCCTTATCGATGATAGCCGGTCCGTTTATACTGGCAGTCGGTGCTACTTTTGCTGATTTTGCAATCCAAACATCCTCGCCTACCTTCTTATATTCCTCTTCCGGTAAAGTTTTACCTATTTCTATGATTGCACTTTTAATCTTACTTAATACCTCCCAAGGGTAGGTACAGCCTTTAAATACTTCTGCTGCAATAGTTTGCTTTAAATCAAATAATGATTGAATTCCAATATGTTCTGTCATTCCATAACCTTCTTCCAAGTTTTTATATGTATTATAAATTTATGCGATTGTATAAACTACTACCACAATTTCGCATGATCTAGTCATTTCCTTTTTAATATATTAATATCAAAGCATTTAACCCCATCCTCAGTGCTATAAACTATTTATTTTTTATAGTAAGATGCCACCTCTTGGAATGCCTTCATTAGCATTGTCTGGTTATTTAATGCTTTTACACCTTCTACCCTTCTAGCTACAAAGCCTTCCAACTTGGATGTATATTCCTCCTTGGTTATTTGTCCTTCTGCTACATAGGTTAAGCCTTTCTCCCAACTGGCAGTGAGTTCTGCATTTAGAAGGGACTTTATGGAGCTGTTCACCACTTCATAGATAAGTTCACCCAAAAGTGTCGGTGTAATTATCTGTGTTTTCTTGTTCAGGCTTAGATAATTAATCTTGACCAATTTATTAAGGATTTCTGCTCTTGTGGCACTGGTTCCAATACCACTTCCTTTAATCTGTGCACGCAGTTCCTCATCTTCTATCAGTTGTCCAGCATTCTCCATAGCAAGGATTAAGGAACCCGAATTATATCTTTTCGGAGGTGTTGTTTCGCCTTCTTTGATATTTAGGGCATTCACCGGAAGCATTTTACCTTTTCGCAAATTCATTAAAGCAGCAAGTAATTCCTTCTCAGTGTCTTTCTCACTTTCCCCTTCATCGGAATTTTTTTTATCATCAGAATCATTTCTATCATTTGTTTTATTTGAAGATTTTGTCTTCGCACCACCTAATACCTTTAGATAACCTTCCGATTCAAGCATTCGCATGGAGGCGAAGAAACTTTCACTACCTATTTTGACGGTAACCCCCACCTTACGATAAACCGCCGCGGGGAAAAATATACTTAAGAAACGTCTTACAATTGATTCATAAACGCGGATCGCCGTATGGGAAAGAGTACGTAGATTTTCAATCCCCTGACCAGTAGGTATGATTGCATAATGGTCCGTAATCTGCTTGTCATTGACATACCTTGTCTTTGCAATCCCCTTGTAGGAACCACTCTCTATAATCTCCGTGACAAAGCCCCTTACCATGTTCAATCCCTGTAGTCCCTGGATATTTTTCCGTATTTCTTTAGCCACCGCTGTAGATAGAACTCTTGCATCCGTTCTTGGATAAGTAACCATTTTTTTCTCATATAGTTCCTGGGTTATTTTTAAGGTCTCATCAGGACTAATCTTATAATTCTTAGAGCATTCGTTCTGAAGTTCTGCCAGGTTAAAGAGTAATGGAGGATTCTTTTTCTCCTTCTTCTTATCTACCTTAATAACTTCAGCCAGTAACTGTGATATAGGGGTATCTTTACCTTGCCAATTCCATGTTCCATCATTATTTACCGCAGGATATTCTCCTGCCAACTCTGCAATCATATGTACCGCTGAAGTTTTTTCTTTAAAGCCATTTTCCTTATAAAGAAGTGGTGAATTAAAATACTTTGATCCTTCTACAGCACGGAACTCGCCTAGGAAATCTGTATCACCCACTTTAACCTGTGCCATTACTCTATAGAATGGAGTTTTTACAAAATCACGTACTTCTCGTTCTCTACGAACAACCATTCCAAGAACACAAGTCATAACACGCCCTACAGAAATCGCCGACCATTTCTTTGTATTTAAAAATCTTTGAACCCCATTTCCATACTTCAGTGTAAGTGCCCGGGAGAAATTAATTCCCATAAGGTAGTCTTCCTGTGCACGTAGATAAGCAGCATCGGCCAAATTATCATAATCAGACAATGGCTTCGCTTCTCGAATACCTCGTAAGATTTCCTCCTCAGTTTGTGAATCTATCCATACCCTTCTTTTTTCCTTTGTATCAGGGACCTTTGCTTCCTGTTCTACCAGACGGTATATATATTCTCCTTCCCGCCCAGAGTCCGTGCAGACATATATCTTGTCTACGTCCTTGCGATTCAGCAACCCTTTTACTATCTCAAATTGTTTTTTAACATTTGGAATAATTTCATAACGGTATTTTTTGGGTAGAAATGGTAATGAAGCCATACTCCATCTCTTCAAAGCAGGATCATAGGCTTCAGGATAGCTCATGGTTACCAAATGTCCCACACACCAGGTAATAATGGCATTCTCCGATTCAATATAACCATTCTGATTCCTGCCAGTTATTTTAAGTGCTTTAGCAAACTCCCTTGCAACACTGGGCTTCTCTGCAATATACAAACTTTTCGACATTATTATCCAACTTTCTTTAGGCGTGACAATATAATGGTAAACAACATTTGCATTTATTAATCGTTAGGTTGTATACCATTAATGACATACCATTTTCAAATCAACTACTAATAGTATACCTTAAATGACGAAATTGGACAAATGAAACTTTATAGCCATCCTGTCATAACATCTTGCTATTTATCACAATTGGCATGTTATACAAGAATTTTTATCTATTAAAATGTTTGCTTGACTATACAATGATTTCGATTAAAATAAGAGTAGAAGCATCTACCAAATTGAATAGAATATACATAAAGACCAAAGTTCCCTATTTTGAGAGGAACTTGATTATAAGGACACATATTTTCCCAAATCGTGGAATAATAAAAACTATGTAGGATAATTTAGAATGCAAGAAAGAAGGTTTTAATTATGATTAGAGACTGCTGCACCCCTAAGGGCAAGGGTTCTTCTGTTACAGTCAACGTCGATGTAACAAAAATTGTAAAATATGTCTGTATAACTGGCGTATTTATCGTTGGCATCATTTTCGGTACTAGATGTTATTACAAATTATTAGATAAAAACTTATCTGAAGTAGACTAAAAATCTAGCAAAATATGACATATTGATTTAAGTTAGGCAGTCCTCTATCATAAAGATTTATGAAAGGGCTGCTTTTACATTTACATTTTTACCGATTGAGCATATATTTTATTGAGGTGAAAATTATGAGATCTTGTGAACTAGTTGCTTCCATCACTGCATTAGCCTGTAAGATTACTGAATGTTACTTAGAAGAAGAAGTAGCTTTATTAGCTGCCATATTTACTCAGTTAGGAGATACCTTGGGGACTATTCTAGCCCATAGTGATTTAAGTGATACAAATAATAAAAATGACACCGATACCAAATGCTGAATACAAAATAGTATGATTTATAACAACACTAAAATATTCAAACTCTGTACTTAATTTTACTTGGTAAAATTAGAAACTAAAAGCATTATAAATAACAAAAGAGCAAGCAAATTATAGCCTAGAAAGGATTTAACTTCTCGGCTACAAATTTGCTTGCTCTTTTGTGACTTGACTTGTTATATAATGTTCTAGTCACTCATCTATTGTTTGTTTAATGCAATTATAATTTTTAATATTAAATTAATATTTCTTAAGATTAATATAATGGATATTTCTCAGTTAAGGATTTCACCATTTCCATGGCTTTACTCTTATTCTTATCCACATCCTTGATTAATAAATAGATAGCCTCTGCTATGATATCCATATCTTCTGCATTCATTCCCCTTGTTGTTACTGCTGCGGTACCTAAACGTATTCCGCTGGTAACATTAGGAGATGTAGGATCATCAGGTACGGTATTTTTATTACAAGTAATATTAGCGGTCTCTAGTAGTTTTTCTGCATCTTTACCGGTAACTCCCATATTCTGAAGATCTACCAACATTAAATGGTTGTCCGTTCCTCCAGATACTAAATGAAAACCACGCTTTATTAAGCCCTCTGCCAAAGCTTGCGCATTTTCTACTATTCTTCTTGCATAATCTTTAAAACTAGGATCTAGGGCTTCTTTAAAGCAAACTGCTTTCGCTGCAATAACATGCATTAAAGGACCACCTTGGATACCTGGGAATATGGATTTGTTAAGCTTGTGCTCCTTAGCAAACTCCTCACTGGAAAGGATCATTCCTCCTCTAGGACCTCTTAAAGTCTTATGTGTGGTCGTCGTTGTTACATGAGCATATGGAATTGGGCTCTCATGATATCCTGCAGCCACTAAGCCTGCGATATGTGCCATATCCACCATAAGATAAGCACCTACTTCATCTGCAATCTCTCTAAACAACTTAAAATCAATCTTTCTAGCATAAGCACTTGCACCAGCAACGATTAATTTAGGTTTACATTCCTTGGCAATTCTTCGTACTTCATCGTAATCAATGTAACCCTTCTCATCCACACCGTAAGGAACAACATGAAAATAAGTACCACTCATATTTACTTTACTTCCATGAGTTAGATGGCCACCATGATCAAGATTCATTCCCATAAAAGTATCCCCTGGCTTAAGTAAAGCAAAGAACACTGCCATGTTTGCCTGAGCTCCAGAATGCGGTTGAACATTGGCATAAGTGCATCCGAATAACTTCATAGCTCTTTCAATTGCCAATTTTTCAACAATATCTACATACTCACAACCGCCATAATATCTCTTACCAGGATATCCTTCG
>JGI24708J26588_10001643_pt1 | contig 17554 bp, 15 predicted proteins | sample BioPla1DNA2_FD_26588 | JGI IMG/M metagenome (IMG submission 26588) | reverse complement strand
TTTTATAAGGAAAATGATTTTGTAAGACTCCAACCAGAAAACGATACTATGAGTCCTATATTTGTAAGAGACATTAAAATACTAGGCAAGGTAATAGGCTTATTTCGAACACTATAAGGAGAATATAAATGAATTATAATTTTATTAAGGTATGTGCTGCAACACCTAGGACTATTGTTGCAGACTGCACTTATAATACTAAGCAAATAATAAATTGTATTAAGGATGCTGACTACAATAAGGCTGAACTTATTGTGTTTCCTGAGCTAGCTATAACAGGTTTTACCTGCCAGGATTTATTTAATCAGCAAATATTATTGGAAGAGGCAGTTATAAATCTTGCTAAAATCCTTGAATATTCTAAGAAAGCTACCATGCTTATATGCCTAGGTCTTCCTCTTAAGCTAGATAATAAGGTTTTTAACTGTGCTATTATGATTAAGGAAGGTATAATTCTTGGTGTTGTGCCCAAGACTAAGTTGCCAAACTATGGCCATAATTATGAAGAAAGATGGTTTAGCTCCTCTAGCCAGGCCCTATCTTCCACTATTACTCTTTGTAATCAGACAGTGGACTTTGCATCCAAAATCATATTCCAAGCAAGCAATCATCCGAACCTATCCATAGCAATAGAGATTTGTGAAGATAGCAAGGGGCCAATCCCCCTTAGTAGTTATCATTCATTAGCAGGTGCAAATATTATTGTAAATCTAGCTGCTAGTAATGAAACAGCTAGGACATATAAGGAAAGGTTGTCAAGTTTTAAAGAGCTTTCCACCAGCACAACCTCAGGATATATATATTCATCTGCAGGTATTGGTGAGTCCACAACAGATCTAATTTATTCGGGACATAGCTTTATATATGAGAATGGAAATCTTTTAAATGAGTCCCCAAGATTTCAAAATAGTAACAGTCTAACCTATGCTCTAATTGATACAGAACTACTTTCAGTTGAAAGGCAAAAAAATAATATATTCAATAGCTCACTAGATGAAATTGATTTATTAAAATCATATATAAAAATACCCTTTTTACATGATAGTAGATCCTATGAATTTGATAGGTATATAGATTCATCTCCTTTTGTACCTAGTCAGGGTAAGGCTAGGGATAATCACTGCTTAGATATATTTACCTTGCAAACAGTAGGACTAGCTAAAAGGCTTGAACATGTAGGTACAGATAAGGTAGTTATAGGTATATCAGGTGGTTTAGACTCAACTCTTGCACTCTTAGTGTGTGTAAAGGCATTTGATAGGCTTGGTCTTGATATGTCCGGTATTATAGGTGTAACTATGCCAGGCTTTGGAACAACAGATAGGACCTATAATAATGCTATATCACTTATGGAGCATCTTGGAGTTACCATTAGGGAAATCTCCATAGTGGATGCTACAATTCAGCATTTTAAGGATATAGGGCATGACCCTAGCTTACATGATATTACCTACGAGAACTCACAAGCTAGGGAAAGAACCCAAATATTAATGGACATAGCTAACCAGGTTAATGGCCTTGTGATAGGTACAGGTGATCTATCAGAGCTTGCCCTTGGATGGGCAACCTATAATGGGGATCATATGTCTATGTACGGAGTTAATCTTGGAGTTCCAAAAACACTTGTTAAGTTTTTAATCCAGTGGGCAGCCTATAACGAGTTTGAAGGAGATACCCAGGCTGTTTTACTTGATATTTTTAATACACCTGTTAGCCCAGAGTTATTACCACCTTCCTCAGAAGGTGAAATCCAACAAAAAACTGAAGAAATAGTTGGACCTTATGAGCTCCATGATTTCTTCCTCTACCATATATTAAACCATGGATTTAAACCAAGCAAGATTACAATGCTCGCCCAGGAGGCTTTTCAGGGGGTTTACGATTATGATACAATAATTAAATGGCAAAAGATATTTTATCGTAGGTTTTTTACCCAGCAGTTTAAAAGGTCTGCCCTACCAGATGGACCAAAGGTGGAACTTGTAAGCTTCTCACCTAGAGGTGACTGGAAGATGCCATCAGATGCATCCTTTAATGGATGGATAAATGAACTTGGCCTATAGCTAACAATAAAAAGTTAAAGATTTTATGTAACTATAAAAGAGGTATTTCCTAGATAGGAAATACCTCTTATTTATTAACTTTCAATTATCTACAGGGTTATAATTTGGTATCCTTCATCAATATATCTATTCATAGCAGGATGACCACTCATTTCACCATTTAGGGGAATACCAGTTGTTTGGTTGAATTCTAATACCCCCATCTTTACTGAACATCCCTTACAAATAGAATCAAAGAGTCTTTTTTCTTTAGCTTCCTTATATAAAGGATTATTACTCTCTTCTAATTCTTTAATATGCTTTACAGCTTCGCCTTCCATAATGATCTTAACGTCTTTACCATTAGCGTCCATATCAAGTGCATTTAGAAGCACATGTATAAAGCACATTAGGTTTCCATTAAAAGCAAATATAGCAAACTTATTCACTAAAATCCCCCTTATAATATCTTATTAGTTTTCAACGATAATATTAGAGCGNACTAACTTAACTCCATTTTCTAACATATCTCCCACAGGGCAAGTTTTTTCTACAAAATCAATAAATTCTGCAATTTCTTCTTCAGAGTTACTACTTTTAACATGAATATTAAATCTAATTTCGCTACAACCAGGGCGTACATCTGATAGCCCCAAGAATCCATCAGTATCTAAGTCTCCTTCGACATCTACTTCAAACTCTTGAAGATCAATCCCTTTAGCCTCTGCAAAGGCAAAAGCCACAATAGTTTGGCAAGCCCCAAGTGCCCCCAGGACTGCCTCTACAGGATTCATACCTTTATCAGTTCCACCTAAATCTTCAGGCTCGTCCAATAAGATTTTAAAACCTCTTGCCCCTGTATCAACTTGCATTCCTTCAGGTAGTTTCCTTGCACTAGCTTTTAATACTTGTACCATAGTAATCACTCCTTTAATATTATATATATACATAGTTAGAATAACATTTTTTGACAAAGAAATCAAACCTTAAACTTAGATTTCCATGCTCCTAAACCAGTTTTTAATCTCCATAAGCATATCTTTCTCCTTATCAGTTTCGACTATAATACTAGATAAACTTTCTAATATATGATTCCTATTAAATTTAACTCCTGTTAGATTAGACTTTAGCTTATCAATAACACCAGTCAAAACAGCATCGGAATAGATATTAACCTCCTGTATCCTACTGCCTTCAAGCAAAAATAGTATTTCCAGTTTACCAAAATCAAAATATTTCTCTAACTTAAGATCAAAATCAGGGGTTTGACCANAAATCCAGTCCCAAGATTCATTCTTTATAATTTTATCTACTAATATTTCCCTAGGTGGATGATGGATTATTTCTAGGGGGCCACCATATAGTTTAGTAAAACTATCTACTATAGCTTGACTAACTATATCGATTGTTAGTCTTGGATTTAAGTCAATAAGATTAACTACCCTAGACCTTGTAGAAGTAATACCCTTTAGGTTCATCTTTTCCTTTGATACCTGTAGGTATTTTTCTAAATTATTAAAATTAGTATTTACTAAAATAGTTCCATGATGATAAGAAACCCCATTATTAAAATAAAAAGCGTTTCCTGAAAACTTTTTGCCGTCCACAGTAATATCATTTTTCCCAGTAAAGCTAGCATTTATTCCTAAACTTTGAAGTGATGTAATAATAACTTCTAGTTGTTTCTCAAGATTATAAAGATCTTCTTTCATTATAAAAGTAAAATTTAAATTGCCTAAATCATGAAATACAGCTCCTCCGCCTGATANCCTTCTGGCTATTAAGATATNATCGTTTTCTATTAGAGATACCTGACACTCTTTCCAAGGGTTTTGGTTCTTTCCTATAACAATAGTATTTAGGTTTTGCCATAGATATAAAATTACTTCATCATCTTCTACATTTTCTAGAAGGTACTCTTCTAGGGCTAAATTTTCATAGGGATTATGGCTGTGGGATTTTATTACTTTGATTTTAGTCTGCATAATGAATTGCACCACCTTCTACAGATAAGGCACCTTCATGTATCACCTCGCTTGTAGTAGGATGGGCATGGATAGTATTTATAATATTATCTGCAGTAAGATTATTTTGGATGGCAAGTGTAACTTCAGCTATTAAATCAGAAGCATTAGGTCCTATAATAGAAGCACCTAATATTTTGCCACTTTTATTTTCTTTTATAATCTTTATAAAGCCCCTGCTTTCCCCATATGTCATTGCTTTACCATTAGCGCTAATGGGGAACTTACCTATGGTGATTTCATCTAGTCTATCAGCTAAATCCTTTTCACTAAGCCCCACTGTTGCAATCTCTGGACTGGTAAATATTGCACTTGGCACAGCCCTATAATCTATTGTGCTATCCTTACCTAATATGTTTTGGGCTGCTACAATACCCTGGGCTGAGGCAAGATGTGCTAGCTGAATAATATTAGTTACATCACCTATAGCATATATATTTGGAATATTAGTTTGCATCTTATCATTGACTTTAATGCCCTTAGTATCTTTATTTATCTTAATTCCTAAATCATCTATACCTATATCTTGGTACTCTGGGCTTCTGCCTACACATACAAGGACCTTATCAGCACTTATATATTTGTTTTTATTATTATTTGAGATTTTTACAATAATGTTATCTGATTCGTCTTTAATAATTTCCTCTACTTTGGAAGAACTATATAAATTTATCCCAGCATCCTTGGCAGCTGCAGTAATCTCATCAATAATATCTTTATCTAAGGAAGATAAAATATCATCCATGTATTCAACTACTGTAACATCTACCCCCATATTGGCATAAATAAAGGCAAATTCCATACCTATAATACCAGCGCCTATAATAAGAAGCTTATTAGGAAGTTTCTTAAGATCCAGGGCCTCATCACTATAGATAACATTATCCAGATCAATTCCAGGAATTTGGGGCTTTGTAATCTTAGATCCTGTTGCAATTATGATATCCTTGGCCTTAATAGATATCTTATTATCAACTGAAAGAGTATTTTTATTAACAAGCTTACCCCTTCCCTTTACAAGAGTAATTTGGTTTTTATCAAATAAGTGTTTTATACCTGCAACAAGGTTCTCTACAATGTTATCCTTCCTGTCTATAACCCTAGCCATATCAATTTGGGGATTGTCACATATAATTCCGTATTCCTTGGAATTCCTAATATCAGCAAATACCTGGGCAGATCTTACCAGTGACTTAGTTGGAATACAACCTTCATTAAGACATGTACCACCCACTTCATTACTTTCAACAAGTATGACCTTGGCACCCATCTTAGCAGCCTTTATAGCAGCTACATAGCCTCCAGGGCCACCACCTAAAATAGCTATATCAGCATTAAGGTTCTGGTATTCCTTATCTTGATCAACTTTAGGCTGAGAATTAGCATTATTAGCCTGGGATAAATTTACTAGCAAATCTCCTATAGCAACAGTATCCCCTTCACTTACCTCTATAGATTCTATAATCCCTTCAAGATTTGATTTAACAGGAAAGTTACCTTTTTTGGCTTCAATTTCCATGATAAGGTCACCTAGTCTAAGCTCATCTCCTTCGTTAACGTGTATTTTGCCAACAACACCTTCCTTAGAACCTGGTAATAATCTTTCTAAACTTATTTTTGAGCTCATATTATCCTCCTTAATTAAGTGCCACAAAAAGTCCTATACGGTATATCTAAGTTTTTCTGTGGCATCATATATTCCTTGCCTATATCCCTATAATTATAAGGCTCCTTTAATAATTCAAGGAGATTATTAAACTTCTTATAGTTTCCATCTCTACTAGCATAATCTAAGGCCTCTTCTACTAGATGATTCCTCGGAATTATAAAAGGATTATGTTCTTTCATAGTTTCCACTGATAGGTCCCTAGATCTCCACCTCTTATCCCATGATATAAAGTCCTGGCTCTTAAAAAGACCACTATTATCTAGTGATTTATACTTACAATCAGTAAGACCTAAGAATGTATTTGTAAAGTCTGACTTGTACCTTTCCATTAGTTCAAGTAAATCTTCAGCCAAGCCCTTGTCTTCCTTCTTCCTATCTAGAATTCCAAGCTTTAAGCACATACCATCTAGCCAGTTTTCTTCATATATAGCTGGGTAATCATTTAAAAGTTCCTGTGCTATATCCATAGCCTTGTCCTCATCTTCATTAAGCAGGGGGAGTAGGCTCTCAGCAAATCTTGCCAGGTTCCAGCCACCTATATGGGGCTGATTACCATAGGCATATCTTCCATTTCTATCTATAGAGCTAAAGACAGTAGCTGGGCTATAACTATCCATAAAAGCGCAGGGCCCATAATCTATGGTTTCACCGCTAATAAGCATATTATCTGTATTCATTACACCATGAATAAAGCCAACTAGTTGCCATTTGGCAATAAGATTTGCCTGCAAATTAATAACCTTCTTTAAAAGTAGGATATAAGGATTGTCCGTATCCTTAAGATCCTTAAAATGCCTATTTATAGTGTAATCGGCAAGTGTCTTAAGTTCATCCTTATTACTNNAATTAGCAGCGTAGGCAAANGTTCCCACCCTAATATGACTTTTTGCCACCCTNGTAAGTATAGCNCCGTCAAGCTCTTCTTCCCTATAAACCTTATCCCCAGTTGAAATTACTGCTAAGCTCCTGCTTGTTGGGATACCAAGACCATACATTGCCTCACTTATAAGATATTCCCTAAGCATTGGACTAAGAGGTGCTAGNCCATCCCCTCCCCTTGAATAAGGAGTTCTCCCAGACCCCTTAAGATGAAGATCAAACCTTTCCCCTTTAGGATTTATTTGTTCACCAATAAGAAGAGCCCTACCATCACCAAGCATGGTAAAATGGCCGAACTGGTGCCCCGCATAAGCCTGTGCTATAAGACAGCCACCAGGTGCTAACTTACTGGCAGTTAATATACTTAATCCTTCATGACTCTTTAAATCTTTTATATTTAATCCTAGATCCTCTGCCAAGCTATCATTAAAAACTTCTAGTTTAGGTTTAGTTACCCTATTAGTCCCTATCTTTGNATAAAAACTACTTGGAAGTTTTGTATAGCTATTATCTAAATTCCATCCCATATTATTATTTGTCATAATTTACTCCATTCTTAAATTTGATAATTTAAGTATAGCTTTCCCATAAAGGCATAATTAAATTATAACATAAAATACCTAAAATAATTATTTTATACATTACCCAAATACACCTTATTTAAATACTTCTTAGCTGTTTTTTGCCTATCTCTCATAATATCTATATTAGTTGCAGGTCTATCCATTTTATATCTTGGGAAATACCTTGATAAATGAAGGGGTATATCCTTATCTATCTCCCCTATAAAGGATGCAATCTTACTTACTTCTTCTGTTGAATCATTAAGACCATTTACAAGGAGGCTAGTAATTTCTACATGGCACTTGCTACTTGCCATTTTAATAGTATTTAGAACTGGGTCCAGGGATCCACCACATATTTCCTTATAATATTTATTATTAAAAGCCTTTAAATCAATATTCATAGCATCTATATAAGGTAATAATTCTTTAAGAGGCCCTTCTTTTATAAAACCATTAGTAACTAGGACAATTTTAAAGTCTGGATAATTCTTTTTAAGGTATTTAGCTGTATCATAGATATATTCATACCAAATTGTAGGTTCATTGTAGGTAAAGGCAATTCCTATATTATTATCGGCATTTATGCAACTTAAGGCTAAATCTTCTGGAGATATAAACCTTCCGTCTCTTTCGTAGTGGGCTATGGTGTAATTTTGGCAAAAATCACAGGTGAAATTACAGCCAAATGTGCCTACAGATAATATGTTCTTACCAGGATGAAAATTATAAAGAGGCTTCTTCTCTATAGGGTCTAAACCAGCGGCTGTAACCTTACCATAATTAATAGTTCTTAAAATCCCCTTGTTATTAGTTCTTACAAGACATTTGCCAGATTTCCCTTCCTTGATTTTGCAACTATGAGGACATAAATGGCACCTAAGATAATCTTCATGTTTTTCATAAAACATAGCTTCCCTTATCATATAATCACCTATGCCTTATAACTTTAAATTTTTCAATTGTATAGGGCTCATGGGGCATAATGCCTGCTTTTTCTAGGGCTATACTTAGCTGATATTCAGGACTATCTACACCATCTAAATCAGGAAGTAATAGACCTGTTTTAACTCCGCTTTTAACAATAACTCCGTACACCTTAGGATCTAGCTCTGACTTCGTTGCAGGTTTAGGCTCAGTTAATACGTCTACTGAAAAATCTAAATCTTCTACTTCATCCTGGCTTACAGGATCAAATCTGCTATCATGAATCCCAGCAGATACTGCATTTCTTATAATCTCTTCTGCTATATTATTCATTCTAGGAAAGATTGTCCCAATGCAGCCTCTTAGACTGCCTTCCTTATATAGGGTCACGAATACACCCCGCTTTTCATCTAGCATTTCACTAGGTAGGTAATCAGGTAAGTCCATATAATCACCCTTGCTTAGGTAATGTGTTAACCCCTCCCTAGCAAGTCTTGTGTAAGGACCCTCATTATTCCTTTTTTTATTAAGGATTTCATTTTTATCTTTTATAAGTTCCTTGTACATATCCACATTAGTCTCTTTAAGATCAAATCTCATCACCCCATAGCCTACACCAAATGTACCTTCATATGAAAGAAGTTCACCCCTTATATCATTGCCATTCATAGCACCTAGCATGGTATAAAAAGANCTAAGGCCGCACTCCCCCGCTGCTNNNACCTTATTTGGATCCATATTAAAAATTCCCCTAACATCACCTTTTTCTAGTAAAGACATNATTTCTTTGTCGAACCATTCACCATCAGGGTCATACTCATAAGGACCTTTAGCAGCTAATTTATGAGATAAGTCTCCGCTTCCTATTAAAACTGCATTGCTACTGCTAGATTCAATTACATCCTTAATAATCATTCCCAGTTTATAAAGCTGTAATTTGGGTAGAATACCATAGGTGATATGAATTATTTCATAGTCTGGGTACTCTTTATTAATAAAATATAAGGGTACTAGGCTGCCATGGTCTAGGCTATAATCTATACCGTAATTACTAGCAGAAGACTTATTAATAGGTGCCATAAATATATCTTCCCTACCAGCCTTATCCATAATTTTACTAGTAAGTTGCCTATTAATCTTTAGCTTAAAGTTAACTTCAGGTGCCCTAAATTGTCCTAGATCCCCAGCTATATACTTATCATTTGATATAGCTATAGCATCCCTAAATACAGGGCCATGGGGGGTTATAAGAATAATAGTATCTGGTTTTATTTTCTTAACTTCCTTACCTATAGCTGTGCATGCATCATAGGTATTTTGAATCTTCTTTTCCTCCCCCCTTCCTACCTCAGGTATAATAATCGGTGGATGAGGCATTGTGTAAAAAGCTGATATCTTTCCCATATTTATCACCTCTCTATTATATTAAGTGTTTACTTTATTATATAATACTTATAGTATTAGTCAAAAATATAAATTTTTATGATACAATAACAATATGTAAATTAAGACAATAGATAACGGAGGGATTAAGAATGAGCGTTCATATTGAAGCAAAAACAGACGAAGTAGCAGATAGAATTTTATTACCTGGTGACCCCTTAAGGGCCAAGCATATAGCAGAAACCTTCCTTGAGGATCCAGTTTGCTATAATAATGTTAGAGGGATGCTTGGTTATACTGGAACATACAAGGGCCAAAGAATATCAGTTCAAGGAACAGGAATGGGAATGCCATCTGCATCTATTTATATCCATGAGTTAATTAATGAATATAATGTTAAGAAGCTTATTAGGGTTGGTACATGTGGGGCTATGCAAAAAGATGTAAAATTAAGAGATGTTATACTAGCCCAGGGTGCAGCTACTAATTCAGCAATGATTGATAATGAATTCCCAGGTGTTAATTTACCTCAAGTTGCAGACTTTAAACTATTATCTAAGGCTCATGAAATAGGCCTAAAGAAAAACCTTAACCTGCTTGTAGGTAATGTTTTATCATCGGATACCTTCTACTCTTCTAATAAAGAAATAGAAAGTAAACTTGCAGACCATGGTGTTCTAGCAGTAGAAATGGAAGTGGCAGCCCTATATTTTCTAGCAGCTAAATTCGGGGTACAAGCTTTAGCCCTTCTTACAGTTAGCGATCATATAATAACTGGTGAAATGACTAGCCCAGAGGAAAGGCAGCTTACATTTAATGATATGATTGAAGTAGCACTTGATACACTTTGTGATTAAAATATAGCAGGAAGGATATCCTTCCTGCTATATTATTTCCCTTTCTATAGAGACAATATTAGCTTCTGTATTAGTCTCAGTAAAGGCAATAAGCTTATCTAAGATCCTATCTACCTGACTTATTTCATTAGCAAGACAAACGATTCCAATGACTAGGACCCTATGGGTGTCTTGCTCATCTATTTCGGCAATAGACACATTAAATTTGTTGCTAATCTTAGAAATAATACTATTTTTTATCATTCTTTTTTCTTTTAGAGAATTAACCCAGGGCATATGCAGGCTTACTACTAAACTCCCTATAAACATATAATCACCCCTCCTTACTTAACCTAACAACTATTATCTCAGGCCTATTAAATACCCTAATAGGAAAAAGACTATTACCCAATCCCCTACTAACTATTAAGTTAGAATCCCCCATCCTATAGCTACCACTTGTATACTTAGGAATTAAACCCTGGTCCGGTGCTACAATACCACCAATAAAGGGAAGTCTAATTTGACCACCATGAACATGACCAGCAAAGATTAAGTCAATTTTTTCCCTAGCATATAAGTCAAATAACTCAGGCCTATGTGATAGTAAAATTTGAAATCTCGAAGAATCTGCCCCCTCTATATGATTATAAGGTAGTGTGTTATTATGGTAAAATCCAGGATCTAGTATACCTAGAATATCAATAGCTTGCCCACCCTTGTTTAATTTAACAAGGGAATCTTCTAAAACTTCTACACCAGCATCTATAAGCTCCTGCTGAATAATATTATACTTACCAGACCAGGCCTCATGATTACCTGGAACATAGTATACTGGCGCTATTTCCATAGCACCCTTAATAAACACCATGGCAGTTTCTAGGTCATACTTTCTCCTATCTATAAGATCCCCTGTAATAAAAATAATATCGGGGGAAGTCTTTTTTATCTTAGATAATATATAGTTTTGTCCCTTTCCGAAGCTTTTATTATGTAGGTCTGAAATATGAATTATTTTATAGCCATCAAATGGACCTGGAAGCCCAGGGTTTATATAAGGAATATAAGTTGTTACAATGTGGTTGTTTTGCCATATAACAAATATTATTATTCCAGCGGTAAGGCCTATTAATAGCAAAATATTATTTAGTTTCATTGTTTCTTTCACATTCTTTCTTAGAAAATTATGGTACTTACTTAAGAAGTATATCATATACCACCCATTATAATAAGATATTTAATTTGCTTTTATCTTATTTATATATTATAATAATACAATAAAAGAATATTACATAGGAGGAAGAAATGAAAAAAAGATTATCTAAAAAACTAGCTAAGGTAGATAGGGATTATTGCGTGGCCTGTGGGGCCTGTAAGGATGAATGTAAATTTGGCGCTATAACTATTAAGCAGGGAGTATTTGCACTAATTAATGGTGAGAAATGTGTAGGATGTGGCAAATGTTCTAAGATATGCCCTGCATCTGTAATAAAAATGATTTCAAGGGAGGTATCTTAATATGACAAAAAAGAGAAGTTTTTTTGATTACATGTGGATTGTCTCTCTTTCATACTTAATATTAGGGTTTTTTAATATTTTATTTGCATGGCTTGGCATGATATGCTTTATTGTACCACTTATTATATCTATCTCAGGTGGTGGAAAATCTTACTGTAATAATTATTGTGGTAGAGGCCAATTACTTAATTTATTAGGCAATAAATATAAACTCTCTAAAAATAGGGATATACCCAACTTTATAAAAAGCAAAGGATTTAGGTATGGCTTTCTAGTGTTTTTCTTAACAATGTTTTCAAATATGATTTTTATAACTATACAGGTATTCAAGCAAGAAAAGAATTTAAGGCAGGCAATAACACTATTGTGGACTTTTAAACTGCCATGGAACTGGATAGATGTATCAATGGTATCACCTTGGATTGCCCAGTTTGCCTTTGGTTTTTTTAGTCTTATGTTAACTTCCACCATATTAGGTTTGATAACTATGAGATTATATAAGCCTAGATCTTGGTGCGTTTATTGCCCTATGGGAACTATGACACAAATGATATCTAGGGCAAGGATGAAATAAAATAATTAGCTTATAAAAAGTCATAAGACAGACACAACAGTGTTTATCTTATGACTTTTTATTATTAGCTAGTCTTACATTTGTTTTCTTTAAAATAAGCTGGTGGTTCTAGTGAGGTAAAGCTTCCCTCATTGAATAATACATTATTTCTCATCTTTATCTGTATCTCATTTAATAGATTAATCAATTTGGTTCTATCATTTTCATCCATTATGAGCTTTATTCCATATCCGTATAAGCCATTACTAAGTTCTTCGGTTCTAAGTATTGTGCCTATTAGATCAATATCTTTACCAAGTAATTCAGTGGATATTTTTAATAATATTGACCTACGGGCAGGAAATCTAATATCAGAAATTATCTTCAATCCTCCTGCCCCAATATCTTCAATCAGTATAGGCGTACTACCTATTTCTAAGGGTTTATTCCCTACTTCTTTTATTGTTAAATCAGCCTCTAGGTACTGGTGGAATTTAATCCTGAATAATTTGCGCCTTTCTTCTCTTTCACCTACTTCCAGATTATTTATCTTCTGAGGCTTGCAACGTCCCCTTATAAGAATTTTTTCAAAGTCTTTATATGAAAGGGCCTTACCATAAATATTGCCTTGCCCAGCCATGCAATTATGATTCTTTAAGAATGTAAGTTGTTCCCAGTCTTCTATTCCCTCAGCAACTAATTGTACCTTTAATTCTTTCATCATATTTAATAAACTTTTTAGTATAATAGAGCCTGTTATATCAGAGCCTATACCCTTTATAAAAGATTTATTAATTTTTATAATATCAATAGGACACTTATTTAGGTAAGCCCATGAAGAGTTACCAGCTCCTAGGTCAGATAATGCAATTTGTATACCATGTGATTGCATCCTATCAAGTTCCTTCATTATTCTATCAACCTTATCTTCAAATATAAGCTTACTTACTTCTACTATTAGGGTTTGGGGAGGCACCTGATAACGGTTAGTAACATCTAATATTTTATCTACAAAGTCATTTTCATAAAAGCGGATGCCTGAAAATTTCATTGAAATATTGATTGGCATCCTACCATCATCCATCCAACCCCTATAGGTTTTGCACACTTCTTCTAGGGCCCAATCTTCTATATCACTAATTACATTAGTTTCCTCAGCTATGGTTATTATTTCGGATATAAAGATATCACCCCAGTCAGGGTGCTTCCATTTCACAACTGCTTCTGCGCCTAAGATTTTACCTGTTTTTAACTCTACTACAGGCATATAAAACATCTTCAACTGATTTCTTTTTATTGCTTTAGATATATCATTTCTTATCATAAAATCTTTGTAATTTTTGATATCAAAATCTTTTGAGTAGAAACTATAACAATTACCACCATTTTTAATTGATCTATTTAGTGCTGCAAAAACTTGTTTTTTTACAGTTTTGGTAGACTGACTATCTCCATTACATAGGTGTATCCCCATGCTTACAGATAACTCGAGCTCATATTTACCTATTTGAAAGGGTTTTGTTAGCATACATATTATACTCTCTGCTATATTTTTATATTGATTATTAGACAATCTGTTTCTTATAATTATTGCAATGTTATTATCTGAATACCTACTAATATATGCCTTATCGCCTAGATATTCTCTTAACCTTTCTGCAACTCCTATTATTAATTTATTTCCTATTTCATATTCTAAATTGTAAACAATTTCATTTAAATTCTCTAGCTCTAACATCATTAATGCATATGTAGGAAAGTTTGTTTTTTTGCTTTCACACAGTTCCCTTAAATGCTGATTAAAATGATTCTTATTATACAAACCAGTTACATCATCATAGTTATTAATATAGTAAATTTTGTGTTCCATATTGATTCTGTTAGTAATATCCCTAAAAACAAGAAATATTCCATTAACAATACCATCATCTAACATATTTTGTATATGCACCTCTAGATGGAATTTCCCTTTAGATTGGCTATTAACAACTATTGTATCTTCTATTGTATCCCCAGGGTTATAGATAGCTTGATTAATCATGCTATGTAACTTTACTTTTGATTTTTCTGTGCAAAATTCATAGATGCTTCTTCCAACTCTATCATTAGAATTATAACCTGTCAGATCCTCGCTAATACCACTAGTATACTTAATGGTTCCATCTTTGGTAATAATCTCAAATACATCTTTTGAGTTTTCTACAAGCGCCTGAAATATCTTTTTTGGGTTTTGTATTAATTCCTTTTGAGTCATTATTTACACCTCCAAGATTGGTAAGTAGACTTATATGTATATAATTACATATAGACCCTTAAATCAAGTAAATATCATGTTAACAATGCTTAGTTTTCTTTTTTAAAATGCTCTTTAATATAAGTATACACCAAGGTGAGAATATATACAATTGTATATATTCTTTGTAATATGTAAAAAGATTGTATTTGCTATATAGGGCAAATACAACCTTTAAATTTGTGATAATTACTTACATTTTAATTTTCGCAACTAATCTTATACAGTTTATCCTATATTCTCAATGATTTTTTTAATTTCAGTAAATAAGCTTAAGTCTCCTTCTAATACATCAATATAATCAACAAAACCTTCTGAGCTAAATCCAAATTTTAGCAGTAGTCTTTTTTCAGATTTAATAAACTCAAAGATTGTATGGAAATGGTAGGATTTCTGGGAGCTGGTTATTATGCTATTTTCCTTTAAAATATCTTTTAGGTAATCAAACTCCTCTTTCATTATAGAATCTTCACTTGAAATTTCCTTATCATTGCCAATGGGATGATAGTTTGATACTGGATTAAATTTTGTTTTATAGTAAGGGGTAATTGCTTTCCAATTTAATAAGTTCATAGATTTACGGGCTGTTGATATACCTGTATATAGCCACTTATAGTAATGAGGATTATTCCTATCAAGTCCCTCCATATCTGTATTTAGATACACCTTATCAAAAACATTAGCCATGGCACTATTAACGGTCATACACCAGGCGTATTTTATAATTACAGCATTGCGTACTTTAAAGTACCTATCATTTACCGCGCTAGCTACTGATTGTTTTTCCAGCCTGGATAGTATAATTCGGTAGGCAGATAGTTCTTCATCTGAAATTTCCCCACTATTTGATTTTAAGTAGTTTTCGAAAACAAACACCTCTACTTCATCACCATCCTCTAAAGTGATATGAGCAGGTATAAATGAAAGCTCAACTTCTTGCCCATTTTCGAGCATTACCTTAGCAGCTAATTGACTATTATAATCAACGGAGGTTACGGCGCCGTATAGCCCATTGCTTATTCTTTTTATTTTAGGTTCTTCATTATCCTTACTTCTAAGATAAGCATTGCTGTTGGCAGAAAAAATAATAAAATCTCCAGCATTAATCTCTTTACCATTTTGGGCCAGATTATTTTTTATCCATGAATTAGTTTCCGCAGCCATTTTATTTGAATATGCTAGGATTTTAGTATTAAAGGGATTAAGATAAGAATCTTTTAAAGCATCAAGGTAATCATTTTTACTTAATAAACTTATATCATCTTTATTAGAAATTATTAAATTATTATATTTATTTCTTTCTATACTTCCAGAAACTTGCTGGCACACTCTTACAATTTCTGAATCTACTTTGCTTTTTTCTAATTCAATCTGGCATATATCAGAATTTATCTTTCTATTGTTTAATAAGCCTTGTAGGTAGGAGCTATTAAGGGCACATTTCGATTCAGGACCATAGGATAGTTTATTCTTATCTCCTATAAAAATAACCTTACTATCAGGATTATTTTCAAGATTAAAATAAGTAAAAATATCATCTAACAGATATCCAGTACCAAACCTTACTAAGTTTGTATCCTTATATGAGTTGTTAAATAGTTGGCTATCATCAATAATATATAAATTCTTCTTACCCCTATCATCCTGTCTTATTTCTTTTAAAGGTATAAACCTCTTTATATCAGAGTTTACCTTTTCATCTTGAAAGTCAAATATGGCTGCATAGATTGATTTTATGTAATGAAAATCTGGGTTTTGTCTAAGCATATTATTACGTAAACGATTTGAATAAATGAAAACTTCCACCTTACTAAAGTTATTATCAAATCCTAATTGCCTAATATAAGGAATTGATGTAGTTTTGCCACTGCTTGTTGGACCATGTAAAATTAAAACTTTACTTTTTGAAGTAAGAAAACTTGAGACCCTATCAATTGTTGTTTTGTTTGTCATTACTATAAAAACCTCCTATCCTTAGTATATATATACTATAATATACCATAGTTTGACCAAAATTCCTAATCTTCACTCATTGATTACAGACTATCTTTATCTAATTATAAGCAAAATAAAAGCACCACCTGTCTATCCACAGATGGTGCCCTATCTTACATTGACTTATATATCTTAATCTTAAAGTGCCCTTGCTACTTCTGCGGCCTCAGATATTGCATCTAGCGCCCTACGTGGTGTTAAGGCATCTCCCACTATATGATAGGTAATATTATTTTTATTACAATAATCAACTAGGTGATCTGATGGATTAGAGTTAACCCCAGTAGCTATAACTACGCTATCACAAGGTATTTCTTTGATTTGTTGGTTAACCTCTAATACAACCTTATCCTCTGTAATTCTAGAACAAATTGCATCTGTTACTGTATCAATTCCCTGCTCATACATACTTTCTAGAACACAGATTTTCCTAAGCTGACCAAGGTCCTTGGCTACTTCATCTAGCATTTCAACAACAGTTACCTTCTTATCTTGCTCTGATAAATACTCAGCAACCTCAAGCCCTACTAAGCCGCCACCTATTACCACAATTTGGCCATTAGGCTTATCAAGGCCTTCTAATACATCATGGGAGTCTGTTACATGAGGGAGATCTATTCCAGGGATATTAGGCTTCCTTGCCGTTGCACCAATTGCTATAATTAGCTCATCAGGTTTGATTTCTGCAAGTAATTCTTCTGTTACCGGGGTATTCAATCTTATATCTACCCCTTCTGATTTAGCAACTTCCGCAGTAGCAAGAGCTGCTTCTTTCATTTCTTCCTTCCTTGGTGCCTCACCAGCTAGGGCAAATTGGCCACCTAAGGAATCACTTGCCTCACAAAGTATAGGCTTGTGCCCCCTTCTTTTTA
>JGI24708J26588_10001642_pt1 | contig 17573 bp, 13 predicted proteins | sample BioPla1DNA2_FD_26588 | JGI IMG/M metagenome (IMG submission 26588) | reverse complement strand
TTCGTAATTGCAGCTGTCAATGTTGTTTTACCGTGGTCTACGTGACCTATTGTTCCAATATTGACATGTGGTTTTGTTCTTTCAAATTTTGCTTTAGCCATATTAAATTACCTCCCTATTTAAAGGTTTTTATGTTTTTATATATTTTCACTCTGAATAATTTTATGCATTAGCCGCTATCTCACTATATTATAATGTAGTATTGCAGGCTCCATTATGCATAGGTTTCATCTCTTTCTTCTAAATATTTCTCTAATTTTCGCTTTACCCTCTGGAGCGCATTGTCTATAGATTTTACATGCCTGTCCAAATCATAAGCAATTTCTTGATAGGATCTGCCCTGTAAATAGAGAGTGAGCACATTCCATTCTAATCTACTCAAAATTTCCCCTATCGTTTCCTCTATATGAATTAATTCTTCCCTCGAAATTACCAATTCTTCAGGGTCCGTAATCTTGTGTCCTGAAATCACATCCAACAACGTTCTGTCGGATTCTTCGTCATAAATCGGTTTATTTAATGATACATACGAATTTAAAGGAATATGTTTTTGCCTAGTAGCAGTTTTGATAGCCGTTATTATTTGACGTGTAATACAAAGTTCGGCAAAGACTCTAAAAGATGCCAGCTTGTCCGATCTATAATCGCGAATTGCCTTATATAATCCGATCATGCCCTCCTGTATGATGTCCTCCCGATCAGCACCAATCAGAAAGTATGACCTGGCCTTAGCGCGAACAAAATTTTTATATTTTCTGATTAAATACTCCAGGGCGTCCGTATCGCCGTCCTTAGCACCCTTAACTATCACCTCATCCGTTAATTCATAGTCATTGATAACTCTTTTTGCCGTACCAGCACTCAAGCTTACCGCCTCCAACATTTTGGTAAAAGTCCATGTTTTTCATGTTTTTATTATAGCCCAACATATTATGTAAAGTCAAGGAGTTTCAACGGCCTCTTCTTAATTTTTCAAGCCTTTTCAGAACGGGAATATCCAGTGCGTCACTTAATGTGTTTTTTCGTAGCCTGTTCGTTTCGATTTCTTTACCTATCTCATTCTTTATCTGATCAAACATCCCAATCATCTCCCTGACCGGAATTCTGATGGCCCCGCTTCCCAAAATCATCTGTTGTTCCACTTTATCGTCAGTTACAACCGCCACTCTATTTTCTTTGGACAATTCGATTATATACCTTTCTATGTAAGAATCCGCCGTTTCATATTCTTTGGTAAATACTATTTCAATTCCCTCCAGCTTTTGCCTGTTTCCTATGTTTCCTTTTACTAAATGGGCATCGAACACAATGATAACATTTATCCCCCTGAATGCACCGTATTCAAGCATCACATCTATAAGCCCGTCCCTGGCTGTTTCCAAACTTTCATCCATCAGGGATTTCAATCTGGGCCAGGAATTAATAACATTATAACCGTCTAAAATCAAATATTCTTCCAATGTTCTGAACCTACCTAACTATTAACATTTTCCCTTTGTCTGAACACTTCGTACATTAAAACCGCCGCTGCTACCGAAGCATTTAAGGATGATATTTTACCCACCATAGGAAGTCTGACCAAGAAATCGCACTTTTCCTTTATCAATCTTGAAATTCCGCTACCTTCACTTCCTATGACCAGGGCAAGGGGACCTCTCAAATCGGTATTATAATGTTCTTTTTCTCCATCCATGTGTGCTCCGGCGACCCAAATGCCTTTTTCTTTAATACGGTCAATAGTCTGTGCGATGTTGGAAACCTTTGCAACCGGCACATATTCGATAGCACCGGCCGAACTTTTGGCAACAACCGCCGTCAATCCCACAGAATGCCTCTTGGGGATAATAATACCGTCTGCACCTACAGCATCGGCTGTCCTTATAATAGAACCTAAATTATGCGGATCCGTTATTTTATCCAAAATTAAAATAAGGGGATCCTCACCACTTTTTTTTGCACCCTCAATAATATCCTCAAAGTGCACATATTTGTGGGCGGCCACAATAGCGACAATTCCTTGATGTGCATTTGATTCCGACATTTCGTCTATCTTTTGTCTTTCCACATATTGGATAGGGATTCCCTTATCCTTAGCTTTCCCCAATATTTTAATCAAAGAACCGCCCCTGGTTCCCTTAGCAATTAAAATCTTGTCAATTTCACGGCCGGATCTCAAGGCTTCCATAACCGGATTTCGTCCTTCTATTTTATCCATCGGCATCGTCAGACTGCCCCAAAAATACCTTCTCTACTTTTTATCGTTATTGTAAACAGATGACAATTTATAGAGGTCCTTCATGGGTCGGGCCCATACTGCCCGTCTCAGGACGACAAATCAGGTAGCAGTCCGCTGCTCCCCTCCTTCTGTTATTTTCCACTAAACATTTTTCTCATTTCTTGCTGTCTTCCGCAGCTGAGTTTTCCTTCCTTACATTCTCCTTTTACACAAGCAGGAAGGGCCGTTTCATATAATATATCAGACAGGCCTCTTAATATCTTCAGTTTCTTAATAGACAAGTTCCTGATTTCCCACTGTGCGTTAAAACATATCCTGTCGGCTAACATTTCCCTGTCTATTCTGGCATTTGTCGAAATTATCAGTTTTATTTGATCGCAATTTAATATAAAGGGCAGGGCCTTGTCCCCCCCATATTCATTGAGTATATACAATCTGAGGTCTTTAAATTCATTTGTAAGGTTCAAAAATTCTTCACAAAACTCCGATTTCTTAATATTCGGGGGTACAATGACATCCCTTTTTATATCCGTGATTATATTTAGAATATCTTCCCTATGATTTTCAGAAAGCCTGTGCCTGATCTGTTGGTGATATGTCACCATGCTGCACATCATGCCAAATGTTGTTCTGGCTTGTTCTGCAACACTGTCATGTCCATACCCCAGCACCCTTTTAGCTACTCCCTTGGCCTTTTCATCGGCGTTATCCTTCCATTTTGTTAAGGTTTCCGAAGGTGTATCAGGTGAAGTGCTTGTCACGGCTCCTAATCCCACTTTCAAATCTAAATTTTCGAATCCGTCTATATATACCATATTGTTCTCTTTATCTATTTTTTCCATGTATTTATTATAAAATTGTTCGATGATTTCGGTTTCCTCTGTACTGTCATGAAACGTGGGCAGTTGTTTTATCAAGACTTTCGGCAAGCAATCAGCAATTTCTTCCCTGAAATCATCAAATAAACCGGAATATTTTCTATCGTTTATCAACCAAAACAGGTTATAAAGTTTATCCCCAGTCATTGCTATCGACATGTTCGTCTTTGTGGCAAGGGGCAAAATATATCGTGCATCTTCTATAGGTATTCCATATTTATAATTTTCCGCCTTTGGTCTTCCTTTAAATTTCCCTTCTTTCAATTCGGACATTTTGCCGTATAATCTGAAGGCTTTTTCAATCAGTTTTTTAGCCTTTATACTGTCTGTTTCGTTTAACAAAGGAATTTCATAGGATGATTCGTCCATAGTCACATATCTCTGACTCTGCTGTACATATGAATCCTTCAATTCACATAATAATGTGCTTTGGATTCTGTTTATTCCTTCGGCAACAAAAGTTATATTAACAGTTCTTAAAATTTCTTTTAACACATTTTCATTGATTGTTTTGTTTTCATTCTCTTCCAGCCATAGAGCCACGTTATGTAGTTCCGGGCTTTCAAAATTTGTTATTCTCATGGTAGAATTCCCCTCAAATTGGTGTTGTATTAGATTATATATTATATATTGGCATATGGAAAGAGATAAATCCTATAGACCCGTCCGAGGTTATAGGATTTATCAATATTAGTTTTCCTGTGTGACAAAAGGGGACATACCTAAATTGTCACAGGTAATAAATGTGGCAAACAACACGTCCCCATGCCACACCATGCCACAAATGTGGCAAACAACACGTCCCCGTGCCGCATCTTTTTATAGTTTTTCGTCAATATACAAAGTACCGGGATTGATCCAATAGCTTATCTTATCCAATCTGGGATCAAGACTTATATCTACACTGTTAAAAATAAGCAGGCCCCTGAGCTCGGGAGTTTCAAATTTCATGCTCATATCCTCTATTGGAACGGAAGACCTGTTCATTTTTCCCGGTGGATATTTTTCTGAAACCTTATCTATATATTTATTCATATCCATATCTACTATCGTCTCATCGTTTAGTAATATCTCTAAATAAGGTATTCCGCCAGGTTGATTTGCTTTCCAATAGATTTTATAGGTTCCTTTCTCCCCGTTGATAACCACATAATCTTCTTTGCCGTAACTATCTTGCATGTTAATTGCCCAACTATAATCTTTAATATTAACGGCTCCCCGGGTCAGATATAGGAATGTTCCCATATAATCATTTGTTGCCCCGTCTTCATGCTTTGGAAAGGTCTGCTCGAAGCCCAGATTTTTTTTGAATATATCATTATTTCTGAAATCCTTATTGAGCCAGGTGGGCAGTTTCACATCCTCCAAACTTGTCAAATACAGTACTGAATCCGTAATTGACTCCCGTACATTTTGTTCGGGACCTTTTGTTGCAGGAATAATTTTATGGTCTTTAAACATTCCTTCTTTTTCAAGAATACCCTCCAATCGATTTACTTGTGCCGTCACAGGCAGGGAATTATATCCAATATATGGAGCAACCGTAATTATGGCCAAAATACCTACAATAATAGCTATGGTATTATGCGCCCTTTCTTTTTTTATCATTAAAAGAATTGCCGCCGATAGAGCTACTATCCATATCAGTATAAAAAAATATTCCGTTGTTTTAAGACCGTGTTTTTGCAACTGTATCGCAAGTGCCCAGGCCTCAACTGCCAAAATAAGTATAACTGCAATCGAATGTACTTTTTTATAAAACATTGCCAAACCCGTTTTGTAGTGGGTAACCATAATATGCAACCATATTCCCCCGATTGCGTATGAGGAAGCAATTGATGAAAGTTGGACGAAAGGAACCCGCATCCCTTCCATAATTGTTTTTCCTACCCATAATATCAACACAAGGGTTAAAGCCAACATAATTGGAACCATTATATATTCGAACAATACTTCTATAAATCTGGGTTGATTTTGTGATATTTCCCTCTGTTCATCGACTATTCCTTTTCTGAAATCAGGAAAATATCCTATAAAAATAGTGAACGCTAAAAAACCGCTTATTGTTCCTATATAACCGTAGACCTTGCTGCTTAAACCCTTATAAAGGAGTGCCTGAATAGCCCCTGCCACTCCGGATGCCCCTGCCATTATTACAAGCCCGTAAAGAAGGGCTATAAAAAATGATTTGTGAATCATAAAAAATGCCTTTGAAAAATCTGATTGTTCCCTTGGATACCCCGCTAAAATATTAAATAAAATAAAACTCACGAATATTATCGCACTTACTCTTGCAGCAGCCAATGTAGAAACATTTTGATAACGCATCGCTGAATATTCGGGATACACTCCGCTGAAAAAATAAAGAAGAATAATTGTTAAAACAGTTGCCGAAATTCCGAGAACATTTGCAATTACAAATGATTTCTTGGTGTTAAGCCTACTTTGTGCCGCGGTAATCGCCGCAAGGCTGAATATTGCCCCCAAAGCAAATGATAGGTGCAGACAGTTGAAAATAAAATTATATGCTTCCTGTTGCTGCCAGTCTAAATGAATTCTAATTATTGTGACAATAGAAAACGCCGCCGCATTTGCAATAACCACGGGATATCTTTCGAACGCCCTTATTGCACCTCTAAAAACCCTTGATATAACCCGAATTACATTTTCCATAATAGTCCCCCTTGTTTCATTCTTTCCATTTTAGAAGTCTTCTTTCGCCTTCCAACCGTTTTATTTCGGTTATGTCCTGACTCACCTCTAAGGTCCCTCTGTATATCCCGTCGTTGTCCCTCAGAGCAAAATATTGTATCAGTATCATCTTGTCCTTTATATTAATCCAAAACTTTGCAAAGTCTTCTTTGCCGCTACGAAAACTTTCTATTATCTCTTCAACAATGTGAACACTGGCCGGAGGGTGACAGTTGTTTACGTCCCTTCCTATGATTGCCGGTGAACGGGGGAAAATTCTGTCCTTTGGCTTTGTAAAAAATTTCACCTTATTGTTTTCATCAACAAAGGTCAAGTCTACGGGCAATGCATCGAATATCATCAATATATCCTTAAAACCCAGTTCCCCTGTCTCTGTTTTAAATTTGCCATCTTCAAATATTTCTATTTTATCGTTGTTCATTTTAATATCGGGTTTTTCTATAAACGGAAAGTCATATTCAAGGCTCTGCTTATACATTTGACGCCAATTATCCTCGCTTAGAACCTCACTTGCCGAAGGGAACAAAATAAGTTCTTCTTTTTTCTTAAGACCCAACATTCCAAAAAATACATCGGCTATGGCCTTGTTCAATTGTTCCTCCGTACTATCATTATCCCTTATGATACCAATGGCCTTTTTAATCCTTGTCCTGACAACATCATGAAGAGCCCACATTATAGACAGGCCATGGAATTTGGGCATCGCATTTTCCATATAAGGAAACAGGATATTTTCTTTTTTGAGGTAATGATCGTTAAATTCCTGCAGTTCTGCTAATTTTGGCAAGAGAGTCCGTTTTTTCGCCCTGAGATCAGGCTCCCTTAATAGTATTTTAATCTCATCCGTCCTTTTTACCAATTCCTCGTTTTCTTTTATCAAATCCATCAGGAAATTATCATTTTGGGGTTTTTCCCACCTGTAATTCAATAAACTCTTGTAGAAAACGTTGATTGTCTTATCAAGAAATAGCAAGATTTCATCAGGTTTTACCCCTTCTTCTATTAAACTGTGAAAGATTTCAAATGCTTCCTGTGGTGTCACATTCTCTACGTCTTCCCTATATTTATCATATAGTTCCTTCCCATCCAAATTGGATTTAACCCCCTTGACATAATCTATTAACCTGTTGGTCCTTTCAGATTGTTTATCTTTATTCATTGTATATAAAACCCCTTCCTTTTTCTTCCCTAAATATAGAATAACAGAATTGTTATAGCAATGCACTAAGAAAGGTAGGCTGTGTGAAAATTACCATTCCGGGCGCTGGCAAAGAATCTTGATTGGCCGAAATACAAATCCTACGCTACACTCAGATGACGAAAAGGTGAGAAAATGCAATTTTGTGCAGTCTGTGATCCCCGGGCGCTTTAATGCTTATTGTTTATCAGCAGTGTTCAGGTTTAATATCGGCGGCAATATCATACGTGAACCGATCATTTCCTTAGTTATTGAAGCAACAATATAACTGACCTCCGCACCTAAAGGCGCAATTATTTCCCTAATGTTACTATTAATTTCTTCAACTGTTATCTCATCGCCAACCATGAATTCTATTATATGTTCTGTTTCTATTGAAAACAATACCCCCGGTTCCACGAATGTTTTCGTATTAACACTTATTGAAATACCCCCTTCAGGATTATTTAAAACTTTATATTTTGTTTCCTGATTAACACTGACTGCTGTATCATCCAATTTTTTATCCATTCTAACAGCAGTCACCTTGTTTAAATATACCCTTCTTTTATTTCTAATTAAGATGTGCTTATCGCCCATAATTGCTATCCTCCCTCCAGATTATTTAACATTAATTTTCATCTATGCTTTGATAACTGCCGAAAAATAATCCCCTGCTACTATAACCCTCCCACTGTTCATTTACTAACCCATGAAACGTATCAAATGATGGTGCATTAATATTAATTGACATTTGATTTTTGCCAAACTCATTTCCTACACCCATTGATACATACATCGTAATTAACTGGTTTATACTACATCCTTCCCTTTCCGCTTGTATGGATATAGCTTTGTGTAATGATTTGGGTATTCTTAGGGATAATCTCCCACTGAATTCATCTTCTGATTTATGCTCGTCTGCTTCAGGAATTGCCCTACCTAGTTCCCTTGCAGTGTCTAACCAGCACTTTATTGCATCCTCTATGTTTTTTAGTGCTTCTTCAGGGGTTTCTCCATCACTCATACACCCGGGCAATTTGGGCACAGTGGCCAAGAAACCTCCTCCGTCAATATCCGATAGCTTTACAATTTCCACTTTATAATCATAAGCCCCCATTTCATCTCCTCCTATCAATAAAATCCCCCTAAAAATCCTCATTCACAATGTCAAAGGCCTCAAGGGCCTTTTTTATATAAATCGGCTTTATCGGTTTATCCTTCGGAATTGTTATAATATCAACTAAATCAGGATGGCTATAAGTATAATGGCTGGATCCGCTCCCCGGGTCTTTCCTTGTAAAACCACCTTTTTTAGTCAGTAACTTATCAATACTTTGAAATCTAACATCCCTGGGATTGTTTTTCATCTTGTTATACAATTTTTTATAATGGCTCATTCAATTTCCCCCACTATTATTTCCCTTATCTGTTGTTAAAATACAACTTTTATATAACTATAGTATTATTTGATACCATATATGATACCATCTCCATTAATTTTTGTAAATATCTTTTATAAAAACCAATATATTTATTGTAGCTACCTTTAAAAATGAACACAAAAAACACCCTGCAGTGGGGTGTTTTCCTAAAATGTATAGTATCTTATAATTTATTATTCAATCTGCATTTCTTTAATTCTGTCCTCAATATGATTAATTTCATTTTCTGCCAAACCATATTTTTTATACAACTGTTTGTCTACCTCTTTAGTTGAAACAGCCCAATCAATATCGGAATTATTGGAAAAGTCCTGTAAAGGTATAAATCTATATGTTTTAGCTGTGGCATCATGGCTACTTTTTGCTAGACTATGAAGATATCTAGCAAATTTAGTTGTTAAATAAATTGAAAGATTATCAGCTGAAATTTCATCTAACCCAAGTTCCGCCCCAATAACAATGTAAGACTCTGTACAAATTGAACTCGGTTTTCCAATAAAGGTATTCAAATTATCATCACTTAACTCTGTGCCAATATTATTTGCCCTTGGAGTAAACACTTTCCACAGGTTTATCCATTCAGAATGTACCGTAACCTCATGTCTTTCAAGATAGCCAATCATTTTGCCTCTTCCGTAACATAAAATGGGATCAGACAATCCTGAATCATTGGGACGAAACCTTTCATCTTTAACAAAATATCCCCTGAAACCAAACGGCCTAAGCGGTGAAATATGTTTGGACATTGTCTCCGTATTATTATCTGTAAATATTTTATTGAGAACAGATACAGCCTTTCCATCCCGAATAAATATATCAACATCTCCGATTTTCATTGGCCTGATTACATCCCCGATTATTTTGTTGTTTTCATAGGTAACAATCCTCGTAAGGTCCTTACCATTATCATAATTTTTGTCCCACAGAAAATAGCAGACACCACCGCGAATATTTGTATAAGGAAACATATCTTCAGGAGTTAACCAATCATGTAATTCTCTTATATGAATATCGTTTAGCATTTCATCCCGAAATTCATTTAACCCCTTCCCGCCTACATACCAACGTGCAGGTATAATTAAAGAAATCAATTGTGGGTTAAGTTCCTTGGCCAGGTTTACAAATTGGTGGTACAAAGGACTTGCACTTGCTTGAGCCCCACCGTCCATCTCCTGATATGGTGGATTTCCAATAATTACATCAAATTTCAAATCCTCACCTCCAAAACTTTCTGCTAGTTTTTCTTTCTTGCCACCTTCATTTATATATTTTGCTACATCACATTGAACAATGTTCTTATCCAAAATACCATTGAAATCAGAAAAAATATAATTTTTGACAATATTATTAATAATATTACTTGGTGTAAAAACATATACCTGATTCTCGAGTATCCATTTTATCCTCTCCTGGGGATTAGGAATTTGTTTTTTTAGGCCCTTATTCAGACGTTTTACAATTTCAGCAATATAAAGTCCGCTCTTGGCATACAGGTCCAAAAATTTTACATTATAATTGCTAAAAATCCCCGGATTCCTTTCATCTATTAAATCAACCATCAATTCTACAACTTTTCTGGGGGTAAAAATTTGGTTTGTTTCCTGTGGCGGAACATAATCAAAAATATCTTCAGTGAGTGTTTCATCAAAATAATCAGACAACCTTTTCTTAACATTAAAAAATTCTCTAATACTGGCATTAAACACTACTTCATTAAATAGACCCGGCACCTTATGATTATTTCCATCTTTATCAACATAATCAAATCCGTCACGTAGTTTCCTGAATTCATCTATAGTAATACCCGTCAATTCTTTAAAGGTAGCTATGTCAATGTTTTCTTCAAAATCCGCCAAGGTTGTATCCTCACTGCCATAAGCCATAAGGAATGCGGGAATAGTCCTGGCGAATCCGCGTAGGTGATCCCTAACATCATCCTCCGTAGTCTTTTTCTTCCTTTCTTCCCCTTTTGTAATTTGTTCTTCAACTGCCGTTTCAATAATATCATTTACTTCTGTACTGAGATTTTCACTAAATATTTTATTAATTTCAGCCTTTTTTTGTTCATATTCTACCTTTAATTCTTCTGTCCTGGCCTCATCACGGATCTCTTGGGCCTTTTTAATTTCGTCAGAAAAATATTTTTCTGTTTCTTGCGCCTGGTTCTTATATTTTTCTATAATTTCATATACCACTTCTTTAATTTCGTTGGTTGCATCAGTTTTAACATTTTGGGCTTCCGTTTTATTTAATTTGAATGTTTTCCCAAACCTGTTAAATCCATTTCTTAACTTGTTGTTTATTTTATCAACAACAGCCTTACCTTCGGATGTTTCGAAAATGTTGGATGTTTCTATGACTTCATAGATAGCAGGACCGAAAATATCCTCTGTTTTATTAATAACAACATCTGTAGGAATATCTATATTTCCTTCATCATCAATCATCGGATCTGTTATATTAACTTCCCTAGGATCAGTTAGACGTTTGTTCTTTTCAGGTTTTATTTTGTCAAGAATTTCTTTAAAAGGTGAATCGCCTCTAAAAATTCCCGCAATATTTGCAAATAAAAGATTACTCATAAATCCACGTTTTACTACCTCTGTTGATTTGATACGTGTAGGAATAATTAAAACCTCTGTTGCATCCAGCTCATGCATATTTCCTTTTTCATCTTCCCCTATCACGGGGAAAAAATTCAACAGTTTTTTAATTTTCTTTTTACGTTCTTCTGTAGTTTTTATATCACCACTTGACAGGTTGTTCGCAAATTCATCAAACAATAAAAGTGTCCTATCCGGCGCAAAATCAAATATATAGGCATTTTCTTTTCTATGAAGTTTATCGTCTTTGGCAAATTCATAGGGATTTTGGGCACGAAATGCCGCCTGGAAATATAAGCTGGGTGATTCAATATTACTAAGCATAAATACCGCAGACCATTCAGGAATAGTAACGCCTGTTGTAAGCTGTCCAACAGATAATGTTATGGTTTTTTCGTTTTCGGAAATAGCCTTTTTTACCCTGTTATAACTCTTTTTATTTTTCCCAAAATTCAGTCTCTCTTCAAGGTTTGAATCATAATCAATGCTTGTTCCATCGCCGGCAGCTAAGACAATTTCATATTCACTGAAAATAGGGTGTGATTTTAACAACTTTTCAAGTGCCTTTGCAGAATTAACACGTGATAAAAGCCAAAGCGTGTGGTTTAATTCATCCCGATGTTTACCTTCTGAAAATGGAAATTTCCCTGTACAAAGATTATCCAAAAACCTTTTTACGCTCTCCCCATACTCAAAGCTGCCATTTTCTTTTACCCTGAAAAATTCATTTAAATCGAAAGCATAATCAACATTCCTGCCATCATCCAATGTTAAGCCCCTAGACACCCGTTCTTCTATTATTTTGCTCATTTGGTAGGTGAACAAATTCAGTGTTGGCAGATTTTCATAGGGATTGCTTCCAATTGTATAATCCCAATCTACCTTTGACTCCTGTTCGTCAACATAGGACCAATTAAAAATCTGTTCTTCACTAAATTTATTGCTTGCTAATGCCTTAAAGGGCGTCCCGGATAAATGTAGAGTAAAATCCCGTTCAATTTTATCGAATGCAATATCCGTTTTTATCGTATCAATGCCTTCATGTGCCTCATCTATGATTAATATATCCCAATCTAATTGGCCCACCCATTCAAGTTTTTCATAGGTACCCCCTGCAAATTTTGCCCCTTTCAAATCCTGGAGTGAAATAAACGTAATTTGTGAAGGGTTCCTATGTTCCGTAGAAATAGCATAACTAATAAAATCTCTACGGGATAATGCCCTGTTTTTTAATGAATCAACTTCAGAAACAAATTTCATTTCTTTTTCCTGCCAAGCAATAAATTTCTCAAAGTCATCAAACCAAGAGTTTGCGATAGCCGGTCTATTGGTAACAATAAGCACATTTTTTGCATTAATCTTTCTTATAAAATCATATGAGGTCAGTGTTTTACCGAAACGGGGTTTTGCATTCCAAAGAAATTCCCTAGGTTCTTTTCCACTGTTATAATAATCAAGGGTCAATTCAACTGCTTTGAATTGTTCATCTCGGAGTACATAATCTGAATGAAACTCATCAATCTGGGTTTCATCATAATCTCGATTAATATATTTATCCGTCAGTATTTCTGCTTTTTCAAGTACACCGTTAAAATAAAACCACTCATCTGCATAATTATTAAACCTCTTTTTCAGGATTCCGTTTTGCTGAAAAAAACGGTGAAGGGATTTGTCATGAAACCATGTGCCGTCAGACCTTCTGGCAGCCCTCTCAAACAATATTTCAGGGTTGAGTCCCGCAGTTCCAACCTGTTCATAGATACGTGTTTTTATTTTTCTTGTTGTTTCGCCAACTTTAACATAGCCATCGTGTGAAGGGACCTCAGGTAATGTATAGGCATAAATCTTCAGGTTTAACTCCTTATACGGCTCAATAATTGTTTTATCCATTGATCTCCTCCCTTTCTTCTTTGTAAACATTAACAATCTCTACAGGCGCATATTCCACTCGTCTTTTTCCTTGTTCTGCAACCTTCTGTTCGGTATACAAATCAAATAAATCTATTTGTTCTGCTACCTTTGATAAATATGTTGAATCCTCATCATTTTCTTTTTTTATATTCCTTCGAATGTCATGCAAGGTATACTCAATACGTTGAATATTAAGAATTTCAGTTCCCTCATGCAAGTTTGTTGCTTCCCATTTACTAAAAACAAGGGGTTTCCCATTATAAGATAACCCGGTCAGGAAATCACCTTGTACTATATTCTTAGAAATAATTAATTTCGCACTATCGAGCACCTTGCCCTTCATGTTTTTTCCGTGTACTCCCGCCTGCCTTTGATACGCTTCATAATAAGCCTGATACATATTCATAACACATTTTAGAACATTATCCTGGAGTAACTCAACTCCATACAACGTTGTTAATGCAAGCAATGAATAGTTTTCATAGCTTGTCAGATTGTCACCATAATTTTTTCCCACTATGTTGATTTTTCTGTTTAGCACCTCAACTAAGAATGCTCCTTCCCCCGCTGCAGGTTCTAAGAAGGTGAGGGTTAAATTCTGACATGCTTCACGTACAGCAGGTAAATCCAACATCTTGTTTATAATCCTTGTTGGTGTAAATACCTCTCCGTGATTTTGAACACGTTTTTTATTATTTATTGTTTTTTCGTTAACAAGTTTAGATGGATAATCCATTAGAACCTCCCGTTGTCGACTTACTGATATTTTTTTAATATACCCACAGGATCTTTGCTCCCACAAATTATGGAATATCTTATTATCTCGAATTTTTTGTCCGAATTGTTTGTCCGATTCAACATACATATATTATCGTCATTATACCACATCTTCCAAATTATTCATTTATGTTGTGCTAAATATACTGTTTTGTGTATCTGATAACCATACCAGAGAGATACACTCGAAAATTAATCCTCAGAAGTAAGTAAAGACGTGAAAACAGAACAACAGGATTATTCTGTTTGATAATAGTTTCTAATTATTTAGTTGTATTTAGAAAGTTGATTTTTTTCAATTGAAATACTTTTGCAAGACCAAAAGGAGTTCAGCACCTGATTCCTCTGGCTCTATAGAAATACCCATCAAGCTAATATATAAAATAGCAAACCCAGCAGGTTTATTCTCCCGAACAATTTCCACAATTAACACAATACACACCTTTTTTATAATATCCCCCAGGATTATTCACCTTCAATATATTTGAATTAACACAACTTGATTTTTTAAATACCCTCATACCGTTTTTTGTTAGAAATTCAACAAACCCTTCCATTTGTTTAGAAAAAATACTTTTATATTTATTAGATCCACTACAATCTAGGATCGCATTTCTACAGTTATTTAAATTAATATCTGTCCCAACCAATCTTTCTAAGGAATTTAACACCTGAATGTTAGGTAAATAGAATTCACCAACCACACAATAGTCAGCTGCATCCCTCATTTGAGATATAAATATATTTTTTTCTTTATTGGTGATACCAGGGATAAATGGTTTTATCATGACATTTGTTGGGACACCATACCTTTTAAAATGTTCAAGTACCTTTAAACGTTCGAATGGGCTACTAGTATTTTTTTCTATAATAGACGAGTAATTAAAAGTAGTTATAGTTGTGGAATATAGCAATTGATTTTTATACTCAATATTATTGATTAATCTTTTAATAACCCCCCCTGAAATTGCATTCTTACTTATTATTTGAACTGGATTTCCTATTTTCAATATTTCTGATATCCATTCAATAGAAAAATCAATTAATTCCTTTTCATAAAGGGGAAATATATCGCAATGGGCCCCAATTGAGATGATTGTGCCTTTTTTACCACCAAGATAATTGGGGTTCTTAACAATCCCATTCAATAACGTTTTGATTTTCAATGTGTTTTTTCTTATATCCCCCCGCGCAATACCTTCTGAATCTAAATAACAGTAAATGCACTGTCCTTTGCATCCAATTAATGGTGAAACAAAAAAACGTCCTTCATATTCTGTATAATTCATTTATTCATATCCTTACATAGTTTATTATTGTTCCAAACCTTTTCAAAATAATTTGAATAATAGTGATACCCTTTAGAATTGCATTTGAATTCATATGAAATTGTTTGTTGGCTATCCATACCATATAAATATGGTCCAACATATACGGAGTTATCAAGTTTAAAATAAAAATCTAAAGGCAACGTATCATAGCATTTTATTTGTACCTGATTTTCCTCAATCTGATTTTTTTTCAACAATTCCACCCATTCTATTAATTGATTAATTGTATTTTTTATTTCCCCCTCAATACATCCCTCCGCTCGCTCCCTCTCCGTTAAAAATTCTGATTCTGGGTATATTGTTATTATTCTTAATTTCATACCACCAGTTATCTTATCCTTGACAAGGTCTCCTTTTGAATGCCTGAACCCTTTAAGTCCAAATGCAATAATATCTAATTGTTTCTTGTTTTTTTCTAGATTTAAATTACAATATGGATTCATATTTTGTCTGGTTTCATATATTCCCACAAGGCCCCATTCTTCAATAATTTCTTTAATTTTTGATTGTTTAAACAAATATTTGGACGATATAAACACAACTATACTACTAGCGAGAAAAGATGTGCCGGTGCTAATACAAACCTGCCCCCAAAAAGTATTTGTCTTTACAATTAATGCAATGATAACCAAGATGATACCCAATAAGGCTATTATGATGTTTACTAATTCCGCATTCAAATTTTCCAAGGTTTTTCCAGCTTTATGCAATATTTTCATACACATCCTCCATATAAGTATGATTTGGGACTACGGGAATAGGTATCATAATCCCTTTATTTCTCTTTAGCGGCTCTAACCGTTTCAACAATAAATTTTAATAATGGGAAGATCCCTTTCTATAGTCTAGGCCAACCGCCAAAGGCTTATCACTAAAGGGCCTTAACATCCTGAAACCAAAAAACTCCTAGCCCCGCAAGAATTATCTTGTTTTTTGAAATTAAGACGAATTTAACCCTGTACTCTCTTGGTCCCCCAACCATACGCTTATTACCTTATCTACATCTTTTTTTGTTAATATATCCCCATCACTATCAGCAATCCAGGTTTCAACATAACTCGGATTTTCACTATTCGGCTTTGGTAAAGCATCCCTCAGCCTCACTTGTATAGGGCTTCTTACTGCCTCACCCATAATTATGGCGTGTTGCTGAGGCAAAACCGGTAACTGATTTAGAATATCTTCATTAGCAGAAGATACAATTTGTCTGATATATTTTTGATCATCAGGATTCTGTAGCCTATGTACAATAAATGTGTTGCATTGGGATAAAACGGTTTTTGATAATTCAGAAGGCCTCTGGCTTGAAATTAACAGGGAAAGCCCAAATTTTCTTCCCTCCCTGGCTATTCGTTCAAACACTTTTTTAGATATTGATATTCGGTCTGCATCTTTATCCCTTTCCGGAATATAATTTTGTGCCTCCTCAAGCACAATAACGATTGGAGCTGAACCTCTTTTTATTCCCGCCCTGTCGAACCTTGATAAAAATTCTAAAATCAACCTACCAATTAAACCTATTATATTTTCTAATACCTCATGGGGTAACAATGACATGTCTATAACAGTAATTTGATTATTTTTTCCACTAGTATAAATGTTAACAAATTTTTGTTCGCCATTACATTTATCCTTGCATTTTTTGAATTTGTATTCTGCAAAAATGTTTTCGTTTTCAGTGTGTTGGAATTCCTTATCACCCCCCTCACCCTCTGTATGTTGTTCCTTGGCTTCGAGAATACCAAACATATATTGGATAAATTCCGATAATAGATTAGATTTTGCTTCATCTCTGAGCATGAAGGGTACAGAAAATCTTTCATCATTGAAAAATGCCCTCAGTCTCAATTTTAATGTGGACAGATACTCATTCAATCGTCTGTCCGACCCATTTTGTTCACTAATTGCAGATTTCATATACTTGTCTATCATTTGACTATAACTGAACCATTTGGGAATATCAACATTCTGCTCTTGGATAATTTTGACACTGTTTATCTCATCATATATTTGATTCAGTTTTTTTTCTAATCCCTCAAATAATTCATTTTTAACTTCTTCATTCATATAATGGCATCTGGCATTATTATAATAATTCCTTTCAAATTCATTATTTTTTATGTAAGGATTCTTTTTAATATATTTGTCCTTGGCAAATGGAAAAACATTGTTTAATCCATCATGTTTTATTATATAATCATAATTTTCATAAATTATTTCCCTTAATTCCTCATCCTCTTTTCCTGGACCGCCAAGACATAAATTTTTAATTTTTTCCAATGATTTTATAACGCATTGGGGCACTGTGTTTTTTAGTTCAGCCTCATTATCACTTTTAGCAAGTTCAATTGCCCTGCGCAATATCGGCGCTTGGGTACCCGGACTCGGTTTAAAAAGAAAATCAAAATCTTCATAATTCATAAACCAATACGGTATTCTTATCCCTTCATTATCTATTGTAAAAGTATTTATTCTTTCATTAGTCTCCCCATCAGAAAAATCA
>JGI24708J26588_10001640_pt1 | contig 17581 bp, 12 predicted proteins | sample BioPla1DNA2_FD_26588 | JGI IMG/M metagenome (IMG submission 26588) | reverse complement strand
TTTAGCTCATATTCTGTATCGAAAGCATCGCTCTCACCAAATGTAATAGCTTGACCATTGTTGAAGGAAACCGGAGTAGAACCATTCAACGAATATTGTGCTTCAACAGCATTTTTATAGTTCAAAGTTACTGTTAAGGAATCAGTATAGAATCTACCTTCGTTTTGGTCGATCCAAGTAGTAGGTTGATCGTTATCACCTTCTATAAGAATGACGCCGTGACTTCCAGCAGAGAATGTAACTTTTCCGTCGACTACCGTTGCAGTTTCACCAGTATAAGCATTAGTCAAAATAGCACCATTTCCAAATACCGAACTTACATCAACAGTTGTGTTTCCTTGCGCACCAACAACTGCAATAATTGCATCTGTGACACCATTTTTTTCATATGTTCGGCTAAAGGTATAAGGATAGCTGTTAATCATATTGTGCTGACCTGCACCAACAGCTACATGATTGTTTCTAAATTGTCCAATTTTTTGCCAATGTGTTAAAACAGTTTGATTTATAGAATCCCAATTCATGTCGGAACGATATTTTTGATCTGCATATGAACAATCAAAATAGTCAAGAGGTCGAGCTGTTTCATCACCATAGAAAATCTGTACTGCCCCTGGCGCTAGGAGTAATGCTGTGCCTGCATTTACCAAATCTCCTCTATCATATAAGCTTGTATCGTGAGAAGAAATATAGCTTAGATAATTAACATCATCGTTGCTGTTAATTGTATCCGCATAATACTTGTATGTTGATTCTAAAGAATTCATATTTTTAGGAACATCTTTAAATCCGAAGTTTATAACCGAATCAAAGCCATTTGAGAAATAGGCTGATGAAGAGCTAACTCCATGCCCCCAAACCTCGCCTGTCATCCAGAAATCCAAGTCATCAAGTGCCTTGTCTGGATTGTTTGATTTCCATTCTCGCAAAGCATCTACCGCTTCTTCCTTCAATGTAGCCCAAGCGTCCAATTGAACATGCTTTGCTGTATCAACCCTAAATCCGTCAACACCATATTCACGAACCCAGTCAGTCAGCCATTTTACAATGTAATTAGAAACCTGACGATTCAATCCAGTTCTGTCGAAAAAGCTATCCAATTCAGCCTTTTCCTGTTCATACCTACCTTCTTGCTTCCATTTGTTCTCAAGCAACTTAGGTATTCCAGGGTCATATGTACTTTCCGTTCTAAAATCAGGTAATCCCGAAAGACACATTTCTAAATCACTGCCACTTTCTGCACCTTCATAACCATTAAAGCCTTGAGATGCACGAACCCATTGAGTTCCCCACCAATTTGACCAGTTTGAGCTACTCTTATTAATATATGAATAATCTGTGCTCCAGTATGCATTTGAAGAATTGCCATAATAATAATCCTTCCAGTTACCCACTAGCTCACCAAATCCGAACTCATCCATATCTTTTAATGTAGCATATCCAGCATGATTCATGACAACGTCAAAAACAACTCGGATACCATTTTCATGAGCTGTATCTATAAATGTTTTCAAGTCTTCAGCAGTGCCCATATTAGCATCTACATTAGTATAATCCAGAGTATAGTATCCATGATATGCATAATGCCTAAAACCGTCAGCACCAAGCCAACCGTGTATCTGCTCATAAGGTGCTGTAATCCATATTACGTTGACTCCTAAATCTGTGAAGTAACCTTCATTGATTTTGTTTGTTACACCCTTAAGGTCTCCGCCGTGGAAAGTTGCTGGTTCACTTTTTGAATTAGAATAAGCGTTTCCGTTTATATCTAATTCTCGGCCATAAGAGTTGTCGTTGCTGTTATCTCCATTTTCAAAACGGTCTGTCAGCATGAAATAAACTGTTGCATTATCCCACGAAAAGGTTGACGCATCANAATTCTTAGCTTGAACAGAATTTTCAGTAGATTGACTTTGCAATTGTTTTGTATTACTATCCTGTGCCGATACCAAGAATATCGACTGCAGAAGAACAATTGCAGAAAGAGCAAGACTACTGAGCAATTTCTTTGACTTCTTCATAAAAATCCTCCAAATAAATATATTTTTACGGTTTTTACAAACACGTAAACACCAAAAACTTTAATAAATGTATTTTAAATATTTATATTATGTAAAAAAATTTCAATCTCATATAACATACTTGACAATTATTAAGCCGTTTTATCGTATTATATTACTATTATATAGTATTGTATTCTTTTAGTCAATAGTTTTTGTCTATTATTTCAATACCACTAAATGTAATTAAAATATTTCTACTTGTTTTTACTAATTTTTCGTCATAACAGACAAAAACAAACATCAAAATTCTACAATTTCATATATAGATATTAAAATTATTGTTAAAATGTCACAAAAAATCAGCCTAATTTTCCACAAGCTGATTTTATATAATTATAAGTTTTTGGATAAAATTTTATTATAAAACATCAAAACAGATTATTGTTTCAACTTAAAGTAAAAAGCCTTNCACCTTAATTTTATCCTTTTCACTTGCATTTTCGTCAAAAAGATTATCAATCATCATTCTTTNCTGATTCTTTTAAATATATCCAGTAAATTATTATAATAAAGTAAATTTTATACTTAGATAAAAATTAAAATAAAAGGAGGTTTTCTCCCCCCTTCAATATAAAAAACAAAATATTATTATAATCTAATCTATTTTTTGATAATTTATTGCTAAAAAGCCACGCACACCACCATAGGTGGTGTGCGTGGCTTTTATAGAAAGATTTATCATCCTGTTATTTTTTTATCTTCTTGGCAAATAGTTTCTAGGATTAATATATGTATCGCCTGAAATAACCTCAAAATGAAGATGTACACCCGTTACCCTACCGGTTGAACCAACCGTCGCAATCTGCTGCCCCTGTGTCACTCTCTGCCCTGTATAAACATTCAATGTATATGCGTGAGCATATCGTGTCACAAGACCATTATCATGTCTAATTAATACATAATTTCCATATCCACTATTCCAGCCTTTTCCAGATGCAATTACAACTCCGGAATCTGCTGCAAATATCGGCGTACCAGTAGGAACACCGGCAATATCTAGTCCCTTATGACCATAATAACCACCATAGCCATACATTTCTTCGCTGATATATCCACCGGTTCCACCAACAGGCCATATAAACTTTCCAGCAACTGCTGTTTCACTTGAATAATTGCCCGAGGGAACAGGTTTTGTTCCAACCTTAATAATTTCATCAACAGGCTCTTTAACTACCTCAGTTTTTATAATCTCACGCTTAGATTCATATCCATTAACATAAGAAACATTAGCAGTGACTTTATTGATTCCCTTTTCGCCCTCTTGTTCGATATACTTCGCACCCTTGAATCTTGAGGAATCATCAACATTCTTAGTCTTATATGCTACGCTTGTTTCATAAACCTCTTGTCTAGTAACAGATACAGCCAAAAATGGCTCTTCCCTGCTTGTTACAAGCTGTTGTCCCTTTGTCAAATATGTACCCTCAATAGATGGATTAAGCCTATATAATTCATCAAGACTAATACCTAGCTTTTCAGCTACCAGCCACTGGGAATCTCCCTCAGCAACTGTATAATAAGCCGCAACCTGCTTGACTCCGCTTATTTTATCAATAATACTTTGTTCATCCACTATACTTTGAGTAAGATAAAGCCCTTGCTCAAATTTTATATCATTTACAAAGCTTACAGTTTCAGTCTTATTTCCAGTTCTGTACTTATTTAATAAAGCATCAAGCGTATTGTCAATTTCTTCTTTATCTATTACGGCACCGTAAAACTTTCCACTGATGAATAAGCCATAAGCATTTTCTACATCGGCATCAAGATTTTTTAGCATCTTATCAGCAAGCTGATATTTTGTCATAATCTTATCAGATGTTGTCATTTCGACAACAAATTCAGGACTAAAAGAAATAGGCTCTGTACCATCAAGATAAGTTATTTTCTGCTGTAAAATAACATCAGCCTCATCAAAAATTCTCTCATCAGATATATAACCGTATACCTGCCCATCAATAGAAATTTTAACAGCATAATCAAGACTAGTAGCATATGACACTATGCTGAACAGCGATATTATACTAATTATAGGCATAGCGTAATTAAACAATGATATGGCTATACCACGTTTTCCGAAGAAAATCTTAGCAAGAAACTTGAAAATATATTTTATCTCTGCTAAAAAGCCTTTTTTACCCCTAGAATTAATTATATCAGCTCGCATACGCCTATAATCTCTGCGAATTTTCACAAAAGGAGAGGCAAAAAAACCAAATGCCAGTACAAAAAAGCTAACAATCGATTTTCGTGGTAAGGTAGTAACCCTGCCAAGCCACTTTACTGCACTTGACACACCTGCGCCTACCTTTCGGCCGATAATAATAGCAATTTGCAGAATATTACGACCCAAATCACTTATATTGTTAAACAAAGCCTTTATATATGTAGAAAAAAAGCCTGCTTTTTGTTGCACATCTTCTGATTTATGCATAATTACCTCCTTTTTGGAATTATAAAATGCATAATCCTAAAATACAAGCACGGAAATATTGCCAAAATAGAATTTAGTAATTTCTAATAAATATCATAATCATTTTGGCAACAAATCTGTACTAATTATATTAGTTCCGTCAACAAATTGCAATACTTGTAACACTTTTGTAACTCTTTTTTTATAAACTTTGGCTTTTTGCACAATTTCATTAACCTATTTGTAATCAAATTCATTAATTATAACTAAGATTTTCTTCGCTATAATTTGTCAAAACGTCCAATAATTCGCATACATCTTTTTTAGCCTGTGCCAAATCATGATAAAGATAGTTTCCACACTCCTTACGTGTAGCACCGGGGATTTCCCCATCAAAATCCCTAATATACCTAAAAGCATCCTTTACCAATTCAATAGCTTGAGTATGGCTCAACCCTCTTTGAATAAGGTAAAATCCTGTTTTACAGCCCATAGGTCCAACATAAATTATATTGCTTTCATACCTGTTTCTCGCATAAGTTGCAAACAAATGCTCAATAGTATGCATAGATGCACCTGAAAGATATTTTCCTCCATTCGGTATAACCATCCTCACATCATACGTTATAATCTCATCGTCAATACGACTAATATACATACCCACGCCTATTTTATCATGGTCAACCTCAAAGCTTGCAATCCTTTTCATATAATTCTCCTTTGCTCAGGGAGTATCGCTTGAGTCAATCGCCTGTCGTATCTGCTGTGCATATTCAAAAAGCTTTGCAGAGGCATTTCCTCCATACTCCTCTATTATTTTAACTATTGCACTGCCAATTATTACACCATCAGCATATTTACACACCTGCTTTGCTTGTGTGGGCGTGGATATGCCAAATCCGATAGCAGTGGGGATTTTTTTATATTTGTTTATCACTGAAAACATTTCTTCTAAGTGGGAATTTACATCTTTTCTAACACCTGTTACTCCCATAGATGAAACGCAATATAAAAACCCACTAGCATTATAACATATTTTCTCAGTTCTTTTCAATGACATTGGCGAAATAAGTCTTATTAAATCAATATTAAATTTATCAGCAAAGGGTCTAAATTCACCCTCCTCTTCGATAGGAACATCAGGAATAATAACACCACTTATTCCGACATCAGAGCATTTTTCGAAAAATCTATCTATCCCATATTTGAAAATTATGTTAGCATAAATCAAAAATACAAGTGAGGAATCTACCCGCCCTTTCAAACGTTTGAGCATATCAAGCACTTCATTAATATAGACATTTTGGCTCATAGCACGAATATTTGCCGCCATAATCACTTTACCATCAGCAGCAGGGTCTGAAAACGGTACACCAATCTCTATAATATCAGCACCCGCTTTTGAAAGAGCTAGTATAAATTCCTCCGTTTTAACAATACTTGGGTCGCCTGCAGTAAAAAACGGTATAAAGCATTTTTGCCCATTTCTATGCCTTTTTTCAAAGGCTTGTTTTATACTAATCACTTTATCACTCATTATAATAATATTCCTTTCCTTTAAGAATAATCACATCAGCCTAAAAAATTAAAATCTCTTACTTTGTTGACTACTTTTTTCATCAAAGTCAAGCTTTTTACACCATTTTCTTCAACAGAGCTGCTTAAATCCAATGCATAAGGATTGAGTCTTAAAGCTTCATCTATGTTTTGCAAATTAATTCCACCAGCTAAAAAATAATCTCTTTCCACCTTTTTCAACACGCTCCAGTCAAAGCTTTCTCCTAAGCCTCCCCTTGCCTTATCGGATAGCTTATCAAATAAGATAAAATCTGCCTTACTTTTATTTATCCTATATAAAAGCTCATTATCAAGCTCTTTTTCTATCCTAAAAGCTTTTATCACAGGTATATTTAAGCACCTCAGCGAATCAATATAATCTTCTCCCTCATCACCATGTAACTGAATTTTATCAATTATACCATTATAACAAAGCTTTTTAATAAAGTCTATATCATGATTCACAAAAACACCCACAGCATTAATATTTTTGTCAAGCAGGGTTTTGAAAAGACGTGCCTGCTCATAGCTGATTTTCCTACTGCTATCAGCAAATACAAAGCCTATATAATCGGGTCTTACTGCATTTGCAAAGTCTATATCCTCTCTCCTAAAAAGTCCACAGATTTTTATCCTGCTCATACTTCCCCTCTAAATTCCTTAAACTTTTCAGCAATATTATTACTTTTTATAAAAGCCTCACCGATTAGCACTGCATCAGCACCATAGCTTTCAGCTAAAATAATATCCTCAAATGTATGGATACCACTTTCACTGATAATAACGGTATCCTCAGGAATCAATCCACGCAGCTTTTTTGTAGTTTCAAGGCTTACTTCAAAGGTTTTTAAATCCCTGTTATTAATACCTATAACCTTTGGCAAAGCTGTAATAGCGTCGAAAACTTCTTCCTCATTATGCACTTCTACTATATAATCGAGCTTTAGGCTATCGCATATTTTTATATATTCCTTCAGCTTTTCTTTTTTCAAAACAGAGCTAATCAACAAAACAGCATCAGCCCCAATTGCTTTTGATTCATATAACTGAATTTCATCTACAATAAAATCCTTACGTAGAATAGGCAATTTTACTGCATTTCTTATTTCCTTTAAATAAACATTGCTTCCCTGAAAAAAACTCTCCTCTGTAAGTACGGAAATCGCATTTGCCCCTGCATTTTCATATTCACGTGCAATATCAATATACGGAAAATCCTTCAAAAACACACCTTTGCTTGGAGAAGCCTTTTTAACCTCAGCAATTATAGACATTGTACTGCTTTTTAAAGCCTTTGTAAATTCCCTTTTCTTAAAAGACTTATTTTCTATCATTTTTTCAAAATCAGAAATTTTTTTACTAGCCTTCAGCAGCTCAACCTGTCCCATTCTATTTACAATAATTTTATCAAGAATATTAGGAATAAAAGCCATTTTACTCCTCCTTTTCACTATTTGACATTTCAATCATTTTTTCTAGCTGATTTTTTGCCTTTCCACTGTCTATTGCATCTTCTGCCATTTTTATAGCATCCTTTATTGAATATTCTGATGAATATGTATTTATGGCAAGAGCAGAATTTATCAAAATCATATCTCTTTTTTCATTTCTCACACCATTTAGAACCTCAAGGGCAATTTTCGCATTATACTCAGCATCTCCACCTTTTAACTTGTCTATGGAGCAATACTTAAATCCATATTCAGCTGGGTCAAATCTACTTTCCACAATATCACCATTTACAATATCAAAAATTGTGGTAGATGTTGTAAGGCTAACTTCATCTAACCCATCATCACCGGTAATAACCCTGCTGCGACTTGTACCTAGAATTTTCAGTACCTTAGCCATTTTATATGCTAAAGACCTGCTATAAGCTCCTATCATCTGCACACCTACCCCTGCCGGATTTGCCAAAGGACCTAAAATATTAAACAAGGTCGGTACACCCAGCTGTTTTCTAGCTGGAGTAACATATTTCATAGAGCTATGGTGCCTTGGTGCATACATAAAGCATATTCCTATTTCATCAAGCATTTTCTTATCAGTCGCAGGAGAAGTACCCAGCTTTACTCCCAATTGCTTAAGCACATCAGCTGCACCACATTTTCCCGAGGAGCTGTGGCTTCCATGCTTTGCAACAGGTATACCACAAGCTGAAATAACAATCGCTGAAGTAGTGGAAACATTAAAAGTATCTGCCATATCTCCACCTGTTCCCACAATATCTAATGCTTTTTCTCCACCGATTACCTTATCTGCGTGAAGTCGCATAGCCTTAGCAAAGGCTGCTATTTCCTCTGCTGTTTCAGTCTTCATTTTTAAAGCAATCAAAAAGCCTGCTATTTGTGCATCCGTTGCTTTTCCATCCATTATATAATTCATTGCCTGCAAGGCTTGTTCAAAGCTCAAATCCTGCTTATCACTCACTATTTTTAAAGAATCAATAATTGTATAATCCATAATATCCTCCTAATACTCATCATGTTTAAATACTTAAAAAGTTTTCAATTATTTTATTGCCCATATCTGTTAAAATACTTTCAGGATGAAATTGCACCCCAAAAACATTATATTCCCTATGCTTGACTGCCATAACAACACCTTTTTCGTCGGTAGAAATTATTTCAAGGCACTTTGGCAGGCTTTGCTTTTCTGCTATTAGAGAATGGTACCTAGCTACTCTAAGCCTATCGGGAAGACTTGAAAATAGCTTATTGTCCGTATTCAAATTAACTACACTGGTTTTACCGTGCATGATATTTTCAGCCTGAACAATTCNTCCTCCAAATGCTTCCACTATTGCTTGATGACCAAGGCAAACTCCTAAGATAGGAATTTCATTTGAAAATTGCTTTATACATTCAATTGATATTCCCGCCTGCTTTGGATATTTAGGTCCGGGAGAAATTACAATATGTGAGGGCGAAAGCTTTTTTATTTGCTCAGCTGTAATTCTATCGTTTCTCTTAACAATTATATCTGGAATNACACNGCCTATGTATTGATANAAATTATATGTAAAGCTGTCATAATTATCAATTATAAGTACCATTACTACCTCTCAATCTCGGCAGAAAGTTCAAATGCCTTTATTACTGCGCTGGCTTTATTTATGCTTTCCTCGTACTCCTTTTCAGGTACACTATCAAGCACAATTCCTCCGCCTGCCTGAACGTAAACTTTGTTTTTAAGCTTTACTGCCGTTCTTATCGTAATTGCAAAGTCAAGATTTCCTGAATATGAGATATANCCAAGTCCTCCGCCGTAAATTCCACGATTTTCACCTTCAAGCTCATCAATTATTTCAGCGGCACGAATTTTAGGAGCACCCGACAATGTTCCCGCCGGCAGTATTGACGAAAGTACATCTAGGCTGTCAAAATCCATACGCTTTTTCCCTTTTACCTCTGACGTAATGTGCATAACGTGCGAATACTTTTGCACCGACATATACTTTTCTACGCTTACGCTTCCTATTTCAGCTACTCTGCCGACATCATTCCTCGCTAAATCCACAAGCATATTATGCTCGGCAATTTCCTTAGGGTCACTAAGCAATTCACTTTGTATTTCCTTATCTTTTTCCTCGTTTTCTCCTCTTTTTCTCGTTCCCGCAATGGGGAAAGTAAAGATTTCTTCATCCTGCACTCGTACAAGGGTTTCAGGGCTTGCACCAGCTACTTCAATATCATCGCATTTCATAAAATACATATAAGGAGAAGGGTTTATCGTTCTTAATGCCCTGTAAAAATTCATTAAATCGCTATTATAATCAGCCTCAAACCTTTGTGATAAAACAGCCTGAAAAATATCACCATTTTTTATATATTCTTTACATTTATCTACCATCTTGCAAAAATCTTGATATGATTTATTGCTTTTAAAGGACGGCTTTTCCTCTGATTTATTAGGTAAAGGAATGTACTGAGCTTTTATAAACTCTTCATATTCTTCAGCCTTTTTAGTCGCTTTTTCATATTCTTGCTCAATGTTTTTTGAGGTATCAATATTAATAATAACTATTAATTTTTGACGAATGTGGTCAAAGGCAATAATATCATCAAATCTCATCATTAAGCAATCAGGAACATCAACCTTTGTATTAGCACTAGTTAAAAAGCTTTCATTGTAAAAAAATGTATCATACCCAAAGTAACCAACAGCACCTCCTGTGAAAATAGGCAGCTCTTTACAAGTAAAAGCTTTTTTCTTAGATATTAATTTTCTTACTGCTGAAACAGCATCACCTTTAAAGCTTTTTACTTCTTTTTCATCTTCAACTTTACAAATGCCCTTATTCACTTTTAAAACGCTCTTAGGATCAAAACCTATAAAGCTATATCTACCCCATTTTTCTCCTCCTTCCACACTTTCCAGCAGAAAAAAGCGGCTGCTCTTTGCCATTATCTTTCTCAGGAGTAAAATTGGCGTTGTAAAATCTGCAAGAATTTCAAATGACAAAGGTATTATGTCATAATTCTTACTTATTTTTTTCACCATCTGCAAATCTGGTAAAAGCTTAAAATTTCCCATAAAAAATCCTTTCCAATTTTCCGAAAAGAAGAGGAAAACAAAAAATCCTTGATAGCTAAAAGCTATCAAGGACAGAAACTCTGCGGTGCCACCTTGTTTGGGTATAGTAACCCCTCCTCATCGGATACTAACATATCCTATCGCTATAACGGGCGAATCCGTCGTGACATTTAATCACGCCCTCTGAGGGCCATATTAACCACCAACGACAATTACGCTCACAGCCAAGGCGTAAATCTCTGAATATCGCTATGTGTTTTTTCTCCTCATCAACGGTTTTAATTATTTGTTTAATAATAGCATAAAGCTAAAACATTGTCAAGTGTTTCTAAAGAATTTTATGTATTAACTTTTATATATCCGTACAAAGCACCAATGGAATCATCATCTGGCGACTCATATACAGCTGCATATTTCTCGCCCGTATTTTTGTCAAATAGCTTTCCGCCATATACAAGCTCTAATACTACGCCATTTTCAAGAGTAATCAAGTTACCCTCCTGCTTGACTTCCTTATACACTTTTTGCTTTTCTAGTGGCTTTTCAGTGCCGTCAAAGGCATTTGTAACTATTAGCATACATTCCTCCTTGTGTTGAAATCTTCCTGTAAAATTTATTAAAGGGGATATTTGACTGTCAAATAATTCCCTATATACCCTTCCTATCGGCAAGCCTACAACATTGAAATAATCGCCACCTATACCCTTTACAAAAAGCTTACCCATACCTTGTATTCCGTAAGCTCCTGCCTTGTCAAATGGCTCTCCTGTAAGGATGTAATGGTTTACTTCATCAATTTTTATAGGATAAAATTCCACTAAAGTACGCTCATAAAAAATACGGTTAATNAAATTGCTTTTATTATAAATACATACTCCCGTATACACCTCATGTACTTTTCCCGAAAGCTTCATTAGCATTTCACGTGCNTCATGCTCATCAGCTGGTTTTCCCAATATATTCCCATCATGTACAACAATGGTATCAGCACCTATAACAACATCATTAGGATAAAGGCTTCCAATGTTTTCAGCTTTTTTATACGCTAATTTTTCCACATAATGTATAGGTCTGGCTTCATTTATATTTTCATCTACATTTGATGTAATTACTTCAAAAAACAAGCCAAGTTCATTCAATAGCTCTCTTCTTCTTGGCGANCCGCTAGCTAAAATAAGCATTTTTCACTTCCTTTTTTCCACCACATAACTTCATTATAATATATGCTTAAAAATATTACAAGNATTTGCAAATATAATTTACTGTTTGTTCACAAAAAAACCTATGTTTATGGGAAAAATGAGATATTTTTGTCTATAATCAAAGCCTTTTGTCAGTCATTATTTTCAGTACAAGCACATATTATTATGTAATTAAAGGAGGCTGCTATGCTAAAAATAATTTCACTGATTAATAAATATTTGCTTTGGGGGATACCTATGCTCTGCCTTTTTCTTATTGCAGGAGTATATTTTACTCATAAGACAAAAGCAGTGCAAATAAGAAAGTTATTTAGCGTATTTAAAAAATCCTCAGCTATCAAAACTAAAGAAAATATTTCACCCATACAAGCCTTGACAGCTTCTCTTGCCACTACGCTTGGCACTGGGAATATAATAGCTGTTGCTAGTGCAGTAATTTTAGGTGGTGCCGGTGCTGTATTCTGGATGTGGATTTCTGCATTTTTAGGAATGGCAACAGCATATGCCGAAACTTTGCTTGCAATGTTTTATCGTAAAAAAAATAAAAATGGTGAGTATGAGGGCTCACCAAGCCTTTATATTTCAAAGGGACTAAATATGCCCAAAATAGCTATACTCTATTCTATTTTAACTATTTTATGCTCCTTTGGAATGGGAAATATGGCACAAGGCTATGCCGCATCATTATCTATGAAACAAAGCTTTAACACACCTGAGTGGGTCACAGGGATTTGCATAGCAGGCTTTAGTGCCAGCATAATTTTTGGCGGAATAAAAAAGCTAGGAAGTGTAACAGAAAAATTAATCCCTGTTTTATCCATTCTATATATTCTAGGCTGCATGGCAGTAATAATTATGAATATAAGCAGCTTTCCATCTGTGATAAAAGAAATAATCACAAAAGCCTTTGACTTTAAGGCAGTAGGTACAGGCTCAGCTATCGGTGCATTGCAATGGGGAATAAAAAGAGGGATATTTTCTAATGAGGCTGGGCTGGGCAGCTCTGCGATAATTCACTCTGCCTCTTCAGAAACAAGCCCTCATAAACAAGGCATATGGGCAATGCTTCAGGTATTTTTCGATACAATTATTATGTGCAGTCTAACAGCCTTTACTTTACTTATAACAAAACAAAGCTTTAATACAAGCGATGCCGATAAAGCAGTGGTTATAGCTTTTTCTTCAGCCTTTGGTGAATATGCAGGTGCTTTTATCAGTATATCTATCTTCTTTTTCGCAATTATGACAATTGCTGGTTGGTCTGCTATTGGTGCAAAAAGCTTTTCATATGCTTTTGGTGAAAAAAAGCTGAATATTTATAAAATTGCCTATATATTNATTGCTTTNTTAGGTGCGAACATTTCCGGTGAATTTATATGGGAAATATCCGATTTTTTCAATGGCTCAATGGCACTTATAAATATAGTTTCTCTGCTCATGCTAGGCAAAAAGGTTGAAAATATCCACAAAAAAACTAGCCTAAATAATTATTAGAAATATCAACAATTTCAATATTATCTCTAAAGTTTATTTCGATAAGCTCGTCGCTTCTAAATGTTTCAATAATATACTTATTCAAATTATCAAATGTAAAAATTATTTCCTTTGTAAACGATTTTTCAGTAAATAAAAATTCTCTTATTATAAGGCTGGCTTTAGCCTTTCCTTTAATATCGTACAGCGACATAAGTCCAATTCCACTGCCACCCTCATGTGAATGTGTCGTTGTACGCCTTAAACCAAGATAGCTAAGCACCTCAGCCTTAAACATCTCACCGCTGTCACTGACAATAATTGCTGGGGAATTATTATATTCAGTAATTTTTATACTAACAGCCTTGTACTCCATTTTTTTGACAGCTATTAAAGCATTTTCAATAATATCAGCAAGAACAGTGCAGAAATCCTTTTCAGATATAATGCCATCCTTTATAAAATCCATACTGCAAGATACTTCAAATGAATAATCAACCTTTTGCTCAACAGCTTTTTTATACATATATTCGCCCATTGAATCAATTAAAAAATAACCTGTCTGCTGTATATTATATTTTCTCCCACGTTGATAATCCTTGATTATATCTGCTCTATCCGTAAAAAGCTCTCGTAATTGTTTTAATATCTCTTCACTTCTGGGATCACCATCAGACATTGCAAGCACTGCATTTTCAATTGAAGGAATAAGCTTATTGTCCTTATGAATGACTTTTGACAGTCTTTCATTATCACTCCAAAGCTTATCAATTAGCTTTTTATTCTCAGCGATTGTATTGTAAAGATAGTTAAGCTCCTTTTCTTTTTGACGTTTTATGTATAGATTTGTAATTTGACGCTTCCATAAAATAAATAACACTACAAAAACAACAACTATACCACTAAGCATGGAAATAATCAACACATTTGATTTTATAGATAAAGTGAGAATTAAATAAGCAGCAATGATTAAGGCACTTAAAAATACATCAATAATNGGNATTTTATTATTAATTAAAAAAGGAAATCCGTTTTTTATCCTTTTAATCTTAAAAAATAAAACCGTCAAAGCTCCATGTATAACTGACAATAAAATGGTAGAAATTACCCCTTCGGACAATACCATGTCTAAAAAGGCATATATAAATGAAAGTAACATACCTGCAAGAGTATAAGTAAAAATACTTATTCCAAAGGAAATGATAGTGCCTGTAATGCTAATCTTAATGCCCTTTCGAAAAAATATATAATTAATAATTATCATCAAAACGATATAAATTATCACGTATATTTGAGCATGATATTGAAAATAATTATAAAACAAATTAGTTAAGAGTACAAAGACAATAAGAATTAATATCATCGCAATTCTCTTGGTTTTGTTTACTTTTTTTATATTTAATATTTTAGTAAAGCCGTATAAGCTAAAAATATATAATAAAATTGGCTTCAAAATACGAAAACTAATATAAATCACCTCTTTTAGCATAAAAATACACGTAATATAATTATATAAAATAATACTAAGTTTCCATTATTTATTCTATTATTAATACATCGAAAACAACAAGGAACGTAATTAATAATAGGAGGTACATAATGGGCTTTTGGGATTTATTTTTTGAAAATATAAGATGGGTATTTACAATTATTTAAAAGTTTTTAAATTTAATGTTTAATGCATCTAATTAAAAATTAGATGCATTTTTCTTGTATGGGCATAAATTCCTTTAATTTATCAGCATAATAGTATATAAACTCCGTCATTGTAGGCACACCCTTTTCAGAGCTTATTCTAGCTGTATAATTAATAGACAAATCCTCTATATCAGTAGTACGCCATGCCTTATTTATGGCGTTTTGCATTGCTCTTTCCACACTTGCATCAGTTTTATTATATTTTTTTGCTAATTCAGCACCGACACTGCCATCATACCCGTTCATAACAAGCTTTATAGCATCAAACAAATATTTTTTTCCTATTACTTTAGGGCTTATCCCAATAAGCTCAAGCTCTCTGTTTATCTTCTTATCGATTTTTTGCTCGGACACTACTATCGATTCACTAACAAGGGGGATGTTTCTATTATCCACTCTAGAAGCTGATGACTTAAAAATAGTATCCTTCATAATATTTAAAAAATCAACTACACTTTTAACGCTATAATCATCTTGATGCTTTTGCATAATAAAATCCGCACCTAAAATCCTAGCTTGATTATATGTAATCTCGCTCATGTTATTAGTAGTGATTAATATATAAGGAGGCTTTTCAAGCTCAAGTCTTTTAAGCTCGTTAAGAAACAGCAATCCGCTACCTGCACCCTGATGCAATTCCAAATCNAGAATTACTGCATCAGGCTTGAAATCAACCACATATTCAANACCTTTGTAAGAGCTGTTAGTTACAGCGATTAAATTAACACCGTCNACTGAATTNATATACTGAGTGAAGGCTGCACATTCATTAGAATCATCCTCAACTAAAAGCAACGCTAATTCCCGTTCCACAAAAAAACCTCCTTTTTTTATCATGATAATATTATACAACAAAAACTAACAAAAAACAATACTTTATAACAATTTGTTGTAATATATTTTTACATACTTTTCATAGCATAATAGAGTAGACATATTAATTGTGTTTAGTAGTTATAACTTTTCCTTTTTATTTTATGAAAAAATAATTTTGAGCTTGTTATTTTTTGTTATTTCCACTTGAGCTAAGTGGTAACTCCTTACTTGGTATTTTTACTTTTCAATCATAACTCAGACATAAGGAATATGTATTTAGCAGAAAAAAGGGATGTATGGGCTTTGCCTTACATCCTTTTTTCGTTTCTTTTTTTTATGGCGAAATATAATCTTTCAAAATATATTTATAATAATTTGTTAAATTCTTCTTCTCTCATAGGCTTACCATAAGGATAGCCTTGAATCAAATCGCATCCTATTTTTTCAGCGAAATCAGCCATTTCAGCCGTTTCAACATTATCAGCTACAACAGTTATACCAAATTTCCTTGCCATAGCTACTAAATCCTTAATAATATACTTCTTCTTACTGCTATTAATTGCCTTGCTCAAATAGTCGCCAGAAATTTTTAGCACATTTACATTAAAAGTGTCCATTATATTCATAACAGAATAATTAGACCCATAATTATCCAATGCGAATTGTAAACCCGTTGACCTAAGATTTTTTATTACGTCTATAAGCTTAAGAGGGTTATTTATAAAGGCTTCCTCATTTATTTCNAACTCGATTAACCCCTGAGAAACATTATTATCAGCCATAATTTNTAAAACCTTTTCGGAAAATTCCGTATCTAAAAGTGTATATGAAGATAGATTTACAGATATAGGCAGAACATTTCTTCCAGCAGAAATATCATCACCTATCTTTTTACATACCTGACCGACTATAAAATAATCAAGCTGTTCAATAAATTCATACTTTTCAAATACCGTGAGGAAATCCTTAGGATAGTATATTTCGCCATCCTTACGCCATCTAGCCAAAGCCTCAGCTCCTACTATTTTTCCATCGGCTATACGTATCTTTGGCTGATAATTAGCCTCAAATTCACCATTTTGAAGTGCTATAAGCATATTTTCTTCTAATCTTGATTGATTATCAATGTAATCTTGCAATTCCTTAGTGTAGCATATTATATCATCACTCTTAGTTTCTCTAGCTATTGATCTAGCTTTATTAGCCTTTGCGATAGCAGAATTAATATTTTTATCATTTTTATCAATAACACAGCTACCTGCACGTAAGTATATTTTACTGCCATTATCATATTTTTTACAAATAGATAATATTACTTCTTTCATCTGATTATATCTCGATACAATACCCTTACAGTCTTCAAACCTTAGTAGCAGGACAAATCCACTTCCCTCAGAGCGTGAAAACATCTCCTCGTCACGCAGATTTTTCTCAATCTCATTTTTAATTTCGATTAAAAGCTCTTCATTAGTTATGCTCATCTCATTATTATGGTCATAATCGTAAAACAAGCTTATATATATTATACAAAAATCATTTTGTGAATTGCTTAGTAAAGGCTTGGATTCTATTATAAGACGGCTTACATTCCATGTTTTAGTAAAAGGGTCTAATGTGGCATCCTTGAATGCAACTAAATCGTTTTGTATCTTATTGTAAAACGAACCCACAATCTTAGCAAGAACTACCAAAGTGCTGCATTGTGTGCTAGTCCAATAGACAACCTTCTTCCTACTAGAAATAATAAGCAGACCCGTAGGAACATCCTTATTTATTATAAGTGCCTGCAAGCATGATTTTATGCTGCTTTCCTTAGCTTTTTT
>JGI24708J26588_10001639_pt1 | contig 17598 bp, 16 predicted proteins | sample BioPla1DNA2_FD_26588 | JGI IMG/M metagenome (IMG submission 26588) | reverse complement strand
CCCCCCCCTCTGCACTTTCATTATAGCATCGGGATTGAAAAAAATCTCAAAAAAGGAATGAAACATGCTTTTTAGGGAACGAATAGTGCATCTTTATATAGATCGATGTATCCTTCACTTTAATATATTAATAATCTCCGTCATATGTACAACTACTTGATCCGCTATTTCTAAATTTTGTGGTGGCGTATTAGGGCTTTGAAATCCTATACACTTCATTCCTGCACGATTAGCAGCCTTTACTCCATTGGATGAATCTTCAATTACTATACAATTTTGTGGTTTTACCTCTAGTTTTTTAGCTGCATACAAAAAGATGTCTGGATTTGGTTTACTCTTTTTAACAAAATCTCCGCTCACAAGTGTATCAAAGTATTGTCTAATATCTACAATATCTACTACCTTTTGAATCATCTCATCATGAGAAGAGGAAGCAATGGCTGTTTTATACTCCTTTTCCTTACACCATTGAAGCAATGGTATAACTCCTTCTATTAATTTTAACTTTCCTGGAATCTCAATAATTTCTTCTATTCTTTCTCTCGTTTTTTGTATTAATTCTTCTATATCCGCTTCAAAATGAAATTCTTCCTTTAAATCCGAATACATCTTATAAGCACTACTTCCTACATATTGTGCATATCGTTCATCTTCTATTTGAACACCTAATTCATCGTAAATGGAATGTTCCACTTCATAATAAAGGGGTTCTGAATCAATCAGTACCCCGTCCATATCAAAAATAACTGCTTTCATTTTATCTCCTCTTTCTTTATTTTTTAATACCATATTACAGATATACAAATTTATAAATTAAAATATTTGATAACAAGTACCTATCCTATATTAGGTATTTGCCAATCAATAGGATCATGACCTAATTGTTTTAATATTTCATTTGTTTTCATAAAATGATTGCATCCAAAAAAGCCTCGGCTAGCGGATAAAGGACTAGGATGAACGGTTGTGAGAATACGATGATTTTTGTTCGTAATAAACTCCATTTTCTTCTTTGCTGGATTTCCCCATAGTAAAAAAACAATAGGTTCTTCTCGATGATTTAGTAAAGTAATAATTCGATCTGTAAATTGCTCCCATCCTTTTCCTCGATGAGAATTAGCCATTCCTGCTCTTACAGTAAGGACTGTATTTAAAAGTAATACTCCCTGTTTAGCCCAAGGGATTAAATATCCATTATCAGGAATATAACATCCTAATTCCTTATGTAATTCTTTATAAATATTTAAAAGAGAGGGTGGAATTCGAACACCTGGTTTAACTGAAAAAGCAAGACCATGAGATTGATTAGGACCATGATAAGGATCTTGTCCTAAAATAACCACCTTTACATCTTTATAAGCCGTTGTTTTTAATGCATTAAAAATATCATACATATCGGGATATATTGTATAATGGCTATATTCATATTTTAAAAACTCTCGTAAATTTAAATAATACTCTTTTTCAAATTCTTCTTCTAGTAATGTATCCCAATCATTATTAAATTCAATCATGTTTTTACTCCTTCTTTTATTTTTTATAATAACTATCTTAAATTATATTTTCCCCCAAAAACTAAGTTATTCATGGGTTTTACTTTATATTATGACATATCCCTTATTTTTCTACAACGTACACCATAGTAAATTGTAGGACTTTCTAGTACTACTTTTTTTACTGCTTCTGCTACTTTTTCCGCTATATCTTCTTCAAATACTTTTGGCAAAATATAATCTTCATTTAATTTTTCTTTTGGAATCATATAAGCAATAGCCTTTGCTGCAGCTAATTTCATCTCTTCTGTAATATCCCTCGCTCTTGCTTCTAAAGCTCCTTTAAAAATGCCAGGGAAAACAAGAACATTATTTACTTGATTAGGAAAATCTGAACGTCCTGTACCTACAATACGAGCTCCTGCAGCTTTAGCTATATCTGGCATAATTTCCGGAGTAGGATTCGCCATAGCAAAGACAATAGCATCATCATTCATATTAACAATCATTTCCTTTGTTACAATATTAGGAGCCGAAACTCCAATAAAAACATCGGCCCCTTTTAGTGCTTCCTCTAAGGATCCTTGTTTTCCTGTTGGATTGATCTGAGTGGCTATCTCTTTTTGTACCCAATTGGCCCAAGGGGCTGTTGGATAAAGAATGCCTAACTGATCACAAAGGCAAAGATTTTCAAATCCCGCCTTTAATAACAACTTTGTAATCGCTATTCCTGCGGAACCAGCTCCATTTATTACGACTTTCATCGTTTGTTTATCCTTATGAATAATTCGAAGGCTATTGATTAATCCTGCTAATACAACAATAGCAGTACCGTGTTGATCATCATGAAAAACAGGTATATCTAATTCTTTCTTCAATCGTTCTTCAATTTCAAAGCAACGGGGTGCTGAAATATCTTCTAGATTAATTCCACCAAAAGTAGGAGCCATATATTTAACGGTTTGAATAATTTCCTCTGTGTCTTTTGTATTTAAGCAAATAGGAATGGCATTAATACCTGCAAACTCTTTAAATAACACCGCCTTTCCTTCCATCACTGGCATAGCTGCTTCTGGACCAATATCTCCTAACCCTAAAACCGCTGTTCCATCAGAAATCACAGCTACTGTATTTCCTTTCATCGTATATTCATAAACATTTTCTTTATCCTCTATAATTTTTCTACAAGGTTCCGCTACTCCCGGTGTATATGCAATCGATAAATCTTCTTTATTTTTTATTTTTGCTTTAGCAACAATCTCTAACTTTCCTTTCCACTGCCTATGCCTTTGAAGAGCTTGATCTTTTATCTTCATATTTCTTTGCCTTCCTTCTTTTATATTTTATTTCTGTTTTCTTTTTATATCACATAAAAACTTCTCAGCCTATTTACTTTTCTTAATATTATATCATTTATATTTATTGTTTTCATTTTAAGTATTTAATTTATATTTTGAATAAAAATATAACAAACTCTTTCATTTTTAGAAATGAAAAAAAGAAACTAGCTTTTAGCCAGTTTCCTCTTATTCTGCTATCCTTGCCTATAAATAAATTTTTTATTATTGTTCTGTCATCTTATTTAAACGTGCTGTTTGATCGGTTGTAATTAAATGATCAATCAATTCATCAATATCTCCATCTAAAATAGCTTCTAATTTATGCAGTGTAAGCCCAATTCTATGATCTGTAACCCTTCCTTGAGGGAAGTTATACGTTCGTATTCGTTCACTTCGATCTCCTGTACCTACTTGACTTTTCCTTTCTTCTGCTACCTCTGCATCCTTTTTTCTTTGTTCTTCTTCATATAGTCTAGCTCGTAAAATCTTCATCGCCTTATCTCTATTTTTATGTTGAGATTTTTCATCTTGGCAACTCACTACTAATCCTGTAGGTAAATGAGTAATTCGTACCGCTGAATCCGTTGTATTAACACTTTGACCACCATTTCCAGAAGAACGAAAAACATCAATACGAATATCACTAGGATTAATCTCAACGTCTACTTCCTCAGCCTCTGGTAAAACGGCAACTGTAACTGTAGAAGTGTGAATACGACCTCCTGACTCTGTAACTGGAATTCGTTGTACACGATGAACACCACTTTCATATTTGAGCCTAGAATAAGCTCCTTTTCCTTGAATCATAAAAATAGCTTCTTTAAAACCACCGACTCCACTTTCACTAATATTCATGATTTCTGTTTTCCAATGTTGACGTTCTGCATAACGAGCGTACATACGAAAGAGATCACTAGCAAATAACGCTGCTTCATCTCCTCCTGCACCTCCACGAATTTCTACAAATACATTTTTNTCATCATTAGGATCTTTAGGTAACAGTAATATTTTTAACTCTTCTTCTAACTTTTCAATTGCTTCTTTCGATGAAACCCATTCTTCCTTACCCATTTGTCGAAGTTCTTCATCTTCTTCCTCTTCCATCAATATACGGGCATCTTCTAAATTTTGCTGTACTTCCATATATTCTTTATACTTTTCTACAATGGGAGTTAAGTCACTATGCTCTTTCATTAATTTCGTCCATCGTTCTTGATCTTGAATCACTTCTGGATCACTAATTTGTTTCCCAATATCTTCATAATTTTTCACAAGATCATCTAATTTACTAAACATGGTAACACCTCTTTTTCACAAATTAAAACTAATTTCATCTTGATTCCTTTAACCTTGTTCAATTTTTCTTCCTATCTTTATCCTATATATACTCTTATTTCCTTTTGGATCCAATAACCACCCGATTAATTCCACTTAAATCTTTTCTTACTTCTACCATTTCATAATTTTCATTCTTTAATAAATTACCTACTTGTACTTCTTGTCCTTTTCCAATTTCAAAGAAAAAGTACCCGCCTGATTTTAAAAATTCATTACCTTCTTGGATAATTCTACGATAAAAATCCAATCCATCTTTTCCACCATTCAATGCATGATATGGTTCATGATCTTTTACTTCTTTCATTAATGTCGGAATATCTTCTGTCGGGATATAAGGTGGATTGGAAATAATCGCATCAAACTTTCCTTTCATTGAGTTTGGAAAACTTCCAAATATATCCGACTGTATCCATTGAATTTGATTTTGTACCTGATGTCGAACACTATTTTTTATGGCCACTTTTAAAGTTTCTATAGAAATATCCCCAGCTACAATCTTTAACTTAGGATGATAATAAGCTAAACTAATAGAAATACAACCAGATCCTGTTCCCACTTCTGCTATATTTTGAAATTCTTGATTTTCTCCATACTCAAGTACACTTTCTACAAGTATTTCTGTATCCGGCCTTGGTATTAAAACAGCTGGTGTTACTAAGAAGGAAAGTCCCATAAATTCCTGAGTTCCTTTTAAATATTGTAGAGGAATACCTTGTGCTCTTTGTTCCAATAAACGAATATATTCCTTTTGTTTGGTCTCTGAAATCTTCATTTTTGATTTTGTAAATAATTCTATTCTTGTTATATCCAAAACCTGCATGAATAATAACTCTGCATCCAAAGCACTTTGGGATATGTTATGACCCTTTAAATAGGCTTTACCTTCTTTTAATAAGGTATCAAGGGTTTTTTCCCGCATCATCTCCGTCTCCTTCTTCGTCTAATACTCCCTGCATAGCACAAATCGCTACAGCTAATTGCTCATCATCGGGTTCTGCAGTAGTCAAAAGTTGAAGTCCCATACCTGGATAACTAATGAGTCGTACCAAAAAAGAATCAGAACGACCAGCCAATCGAATAATTTCATAAGAAAGACCTGCAATAAAAGGTACCAACGCAATACGACTAAATAACCGAAGCCACATATTTTCAATATCAATAAACATAAATACAAAAATACTAACCAACATCACAAATAGTAAAAAACTAGTACCACAACGTTTATGCAAACGACTTTGTGTTCTGGCATTTTCAACTGTTAACTCTTTTCCATGTTCATAGCAATGAATCGTTTTATGCTCTGCCCCATGATACTGAAAGACTCTTTGAATATCTTTCATACGTGAAATTAGCAAAATATAAAGTAAAAAAATCAAAATTCGAATAACTCCTTCAATCAAGCTGCGAAATCGACCAGTAGGTACCCATTTATGTATCAACCCCGTCAACAATAAAGGAGCTACCATAAATAAGCCAATAGCTAATAATATAGCTACAACTACAGTAAAACCTATCATAAAATTTTCAAATCGATCTCCTAATTTTTTTTCTAACCAAGAATCCATTTTTGAAGACTGCACTTCTTCTTCTTCAAAAAAAGATGCTGAATACGTAAGAGTTTTCATCCCAACAACCATCGATTCCATAAAAGCTAGAATTCCACGCAAAATAGGTAATTTAAAAATAGGATAACGATTCGCTATTGTACGAACTGGTTGTTTATCCATAATAATTTTTTGATCTGGTTTACGAACTGCTACCGTATAGATCTTTTTTCCACGCATCATAACGCCTTCCATAACGGCTTGCCCACCAATATACGTTTGTTTCATTTTTTCGCCCCCTGTATTAGGCATTTTATTACATAAAAAACTTGTAAAAAAAAGGCTGAGTATATTCACCCAACCTGTTATTCTTGCTCCTTAATTCCATATCTACGATTAAATCGATCAATACGTCCTCTAGCTGCAGCAGCTTTTTGTTTTCCTGTATAAAATGGATGACATTTAGAACATACATCTACACGAATATTTTCTTTGGTAGATCCTGTTTCAAATTCATTTCCACAACTGCAAACTACTTTTGCTTGAAAATATTCAGGATGGATATCTTTTCTCATTTTCTTCACCTCTTTCGAAATTGTAACCCCCTCATGATCCAAATCATGAGTTTTACTCTAACTATTAAAAATTCCCATTGGTTTACTTTTATATATTATTCAATGGGTATCTTCATTTGAATAGTTCTTATTTAGATATATCAATATTTCTCTGTACCTTGTAATACAACGTTAGTATTATATCACACTTGTTTCATTGTTGCAAGAACCATTTTTACGTTGTATAAATGTTTTTTCCATCTGTTCAATGAGTTCTTTATTATCTTTTGTTTGGCTCATCATATCAATGATTTGTTCTGTTATATCGGCTGTATTATAAGGGGTAAGTATTTTACGAATGCCATATACGGTTTCTAATTCTTCTTGCTCTAAAAGTAAATCTTCTTTTCTTGTTCCTGATTTTTGAATATCAATAGCTGGAAAAATCCTCCGTTCAGATAATTTTCGATCCAATACTAACTCCATATTCCCTGTACCTTTAAATTCTTCAAAAATAACATCATCCATCTTACTTCCTGTATCAACAAGCGCCGTAGCTAATATAGTTAAACTTCCACCTTCTTCAATATTTCTAGCTGCACCAAAAAACTTTTTAGGCATATATAAAGCTGCTGGATCTAAACCTCCTGATAAAGTTCTTCCACTAGGTGGAATCGTTAAATTATAAGCTCTAGCTAAACGTGTAATGCTATCCATTAAAATTACAAGATCTTTTTTATGTTCTACTAATCGCTTTGCTCTTTCAAGCACCATTTCTGCAACTCTTTTATGATGTTCTGGTTGTTCATCAAACGTAGAATAAATAACCTCCACATTTTTTCCCGTAATAGAACGTTCAATATCTGTCACTTCTTCTGGCCGTTCATCAATCAATAAAACAATCAAATGAGTTTCTGGATGATTTTTGGTAATCGCATTTGCTACTTGTTTTAATAACGTTGTTTTTCCTGCCTTGGGTGGCGATACAATCATACCTCGTTGTCCTTTTCCTACAGGAGATACAAGATCAATCAAACGTGTGGATAATTCCATTGATTCTTTCTCTAAATGAAATCTTTCTCTTGGATAAATAGGTGTTAACTCTTCAAAATTAGGTCTTTGTGCTGCTACTTTAGGATTATCCCCATTTACACTTTGTACATAAAGTAAAGCACTAAATTTTTCTCCTTCTTTTGGAATTCGAATATTTCCTTTAATTAAATCACCTGTTTTTAGATTAAATCGTCGTATTTGAGAAGGTGATACATAAATATCCTTAGTTCCTGGCAAATAATTTTCACAACGCAAAAAACCATATCCATCTGTTAATACTTCTAACACTCCACCTTCAATAATCCCACTATCTAACTGTTCCATACTAGCAGGTACACGGTCTTCTCCAAGAACTTCTTTTTCTCTGTTCTCATTCTGTTGTTTCTCTTCAATTTTTTCAATTAACTCTTGCTTTTTAAATTTTGTAATATTTTTAATATGCAATTCTTTCGCCATGTTTCTTAACTCTGCTAAAGTCTTGCGTTGCAATTCTGTCTTCATAAATATAATCACCCTTATTTTTATTTTACCGCTAACCATCATTGTATTCTTACTATACGCTTATTTTTAATATATTTGTTTTTTCTGATAACTCTTTTTTTAGAAATCATATGGCTTTCATTTTTTACGAGGAAGAAAAAAGGGAAACGCTGGAAAAGTTAAATAGATTATTATACAGATTGGAAAATTTGATTCGTATTTCTATACTCAAGATAACAGAGTACGTAATCATATGCAATATGTATTTTAAAAAACCCTCATTGTACCAATGAGGGCTTTATTATTTATTTATCTTTTTATGCCCTACCACTACTACCAAATGTTCGCATTTTTCCTTGAACAATTGCTTTCATAGCTTCAATTGTAGGCTTTAACATTTTTCTTGGATCATATAAATCTGGGGTTTCTTTTACTACTTTATGCATTGCTTGTTGGAATGCTTGTCGTAATTCTGTATCAATATTAATTTTATTAACTCCTAGTGATACTGCTTTTTGAATATCTTCAACCGCTATTCCGGATGCACCATGTAAAACAATAGGAATTTGAAGACGTTTTTTGATAGTGTCAATACGATCAAAATCCAACTTTGGAGTTCCTTTATAAACACCATGTGCAGTACCAACAGCAATAGCTAAATAATCTACTCCTGTTTTTTCTACAAACTCTACTGCTTCATCAGGATCTGTCATCGTAGCATCTTTTTCATCTACTACTACATGATCTTCTACTCCACCAATTTTTCCTAATTCAGCTTCAACAGAAACACCCATAGGATGTGCTATATCTACAATTTGTTTTGTAATAGCAATATTTTCTTTAAAATCATATTTAGATCCATCAAACATAACCGATGTCCAACCATGACGTAAACATTGCATCACTACATCCCAATCTGTACCATGGTCTAAATGTAACGCTACAGGTACAGACGCCTTTTCTGCTAATTGACGAACAATCATAGCAATTTCTTCTAATCCTGCATACTTAATAGCACTTTGACTAGTTTGAATAATAATAGGAGATTTTTCTTCTTCTGCTGCTTGAATCATGGCTTTTGTGCTTTCTAAATTGTTGGTATTGAAAGCTCCTACAGCATAATTTTCTTGATGAGCCTTTTGTAATATTTCTTTTCCAGATACTAACATAACATTGCCTCCTCTGTATATCACAATCTTTAACTATATATATAGCAAACTTAAATTTTTAAGAAAGCCTATATATCATGTAAATATAACTTATTCTATTATTATATATTTATAAATATATAATAATATTTTCTTTACATAGAATTGATTATATTTTATCATACTTTAAACCTGTATTGCAACGTTAAAATATAACCTTACTTATTCTACAGGATTTACATGAATCATGCAATGTTTTATATTTTCTTCCCCCTCTTCTAATTCATCATGTACCTTCTGTGCAATAGCATGCCCTTCTGCTACATTTAAATTAGCGTCTACTTGAATATCTATATCTACATAAAGTTTATTCCCATGTACCCTTGTTCTTAAATCATCGATACCTTTTACTCCTTCTATGGATAAAATTTTTTGACGTAATATTTCAATAACTTCAGGTTCTGCTGCATGATCAATCAGTTGATGAATCGATTGTAAATAAATATCAACAGCTACTTTTCCAATTAAAAGACTAATGACTAAAGCAGCCATAGAATCTAAAATAGGCCAACCTAGTTTAGCTCCAATAACACCAATAAGAGTACCTATAGAAGAAAAAGCATCCGATCGATGATGCCATGCATCTGCTTTTAAGGCAGGACTATTAATCCTTTGAGCCCCTTTTTTCGTATACTGATACATCCATTCTTTCACTATAATCGATAACAAAGCTGCAAAAATTGCTCCACTTCCAGGAACAACATAATTTCCTTCCAAGATAGTACGAATACCTGAATATCCAATACCCAATGTAGTCATAAATAAAATAACAGCCAATAATTTTGCTACAATAGGTTCAATCTTTTCATGCCCATAAGGATGATCAAAATCAGCGGGTGCATCTGAAAAACGAAGACCTAGCATAACCACAATAGTACTAACAATATCCGACAATGAATGTATACCATCTGCTATCATACCTTGACTTTTTGATAAAAATCCAACAAACACTTTTATGATTGTTAAAACTACATTTACAACTAAAGTAGTAAATCCGATACGTTGACCTATTTCTGCTCTTGTTATGTCTTTTTTCATATTCATCCCTCCCCATAAAATTAATATTTCTAATTGATAATTTAATTGTACTTTATTATATGCTATTATAGCATGTTTGTAAACACTTTTTTATGATTTCTATTATCAATTGATAATACCATCCATTTAAAAAGCCCTTTTATACATAAAAGGGCTTCATTATCATTTACTTTTATTTAAACTTATTCCTCGTCTAAATCTTTTTCTTGTTTTTTCGTAGAATGAATAAAATCTTCTCGATCCTCCCAAGTAGAAAAATAATAAATTTTATCATCACGAACCAGTTGGTACGATTGTAATTTTGAAATTTGCTTACCAGTTACATGATCTTGAACCATCTCTATATCAACAGGTCGATATATCATTTCCCCTTGAGGTTGTTTTATTGCATCAGAATCATTTATGGAAGATGTTTGTTGTTGTCGTTGTTGCTGTATCTTTTTATATTGTTTCATCATTTGAATGGTAATGATAATTCGAGTAATANCAATTCCTGTAATAAAAACTCCTAAAAGGTTCATGAATCCTTCCATTTTTATGCCTCCTTTACCTCTTGTAGTGATTTTATTATACCATATAGATATGAAAAAAGTATGAACGAATTATTTTATTTCATATATTTTTCTAAAATCATAATAATTTCTTCTATTTTTTCATCTTCTTTTCCCTCTAAAAAAGCTTCTTTTACACAATGTTCTAAATGCTGTTTTAATACTAAAAGATTACTTTTTTTCAAAAGAGCTTGTACTGCTGATATTTGATTTGAAATATCAATACAATATCGATCTTCTTCTATCATTCGTATAATACCATCCATTTGACCTCTAGCTGTTTTAAATAAATTTAAAACTTGTTTTTTTTCCTTACTTTGCATCATTTTCTACCTTCTTTAACTCATATCCTGCTTCTTTTATAACAGTTGAAAGTATCTTATCTTCCACTTCTTTTTCTAAATTTACCATAGCATATTTTTTCTTCAAATTCACTTCTATTACTTGAATTCCTTCCACTTTTTCTAATGCTTGTTGAACATGTTTTACACAGTGTTGACAACTCATTCCTTCAATCCATAAAATTTTTTTCATATCGTATTCCTCCTTTGGGGATAAACTTTTATACTTAGGTGCAAATGATTTCAACCGTAATGCATTTAATAATACAGAAACAGAACTAAAGCTCATAGCTCCTGCAGCAATCATTGGATTTAATCTTGGGCCTCCAAAAGCATATAATATACCAGCTGCAATAGGAATTCCAACGGAATTATAGAAAAAAGCCCAAAAAAGATTTTGTTTAATATTTCGCATCGTACTATGACTCAGCTCTAATGCAGTCACAACATCAAATAAATCATTTTTCATCAAAACAATATCTGCCGATTCCATAGCAACATCTGTTCCACTACCAATTGCTATTCCTATATCTGCTTGTGCTAAAGCAGGTGCATCATTAATTCCATCTCCCACCATAGCCACGATCTTTTGTTCTTGTTGTAATTTTTTCACTTCTTCTGCTTTATCCTCTGGTAATACTTCTGCTAAAACTCGATTCATCCCTACTGACCTTGCAATTGCTTCTGCCGTTTTTTGATTATCGCCTGTAATCATTACTGTTTCAATATCCATCCGATGTAAAATTTCTATGACATTTCTACTATTTTCTTTCAATACATCAGCAACAGCAATAATCCCTAATACTTTCTCTCCATTGGTAATATAAATAGGCGTTTTCCCTTGAATTGCTAATTTTTCGACCTGTTCTTTACGATCTTCCATCGCAACATTTTGATCGATCATTAATTTTTCATTACCTAGCCATATCTTTTTTCCTTGAATAGTAGCTTCAATTCCATGTCCTACTAAAGCTTGAAAATTATCTACAGGTTGAAAGGAAATCTTCTGCTCTTCTCCATATTTTACAATAGCTTGGCCTAGAGGATGTTCCGATCCCTTTTCTGCCGAAGCAGCCAAAGTCAATAATTCTATATCCGAAAGATTACTAACAGAAATAATATCTGTCACTTCTGGCGTACCTTTTGTTAACGTCCCTGTTTTATCAAAAATAACAGTTTGCACTTTATGAGCTCTCTCTAAAGCTGTTCCACTCTTTATTAGGACACCATATTCAGCACCTTTCCCAGTCCCTACCATAATCGCAGTTGGTGTAGCCAATCCTAAAGCACAAGGGCAGGCAATAACTAATACAGAAATAGCCATAGTTAAGGCAAGAGTTACTGATTGTCCAAAAACAAACCATAAACCACCTGTAAGAATAGCAATTCCTAAAACAATAGGAACAAAATATCCACTAATCACATCTGCCATTTTCGCAATGGGTGCTTTAGAACCTTGGGCATCTTCCACTAATCGAATAATTTGAGCCAATACAGTATCCTTTCCTACTCTCATCGCTTGCAAATAAATAGCTCCTGTTTTATTGATACTAGCCCCTGTAACAGTATCTCCTTGATCTTTATCTACTGGAATACTCTCTCCTGTTAGCATCGATTCATCTACCGTTGTATGCCCCTTTATAATAACTCCATCTACCGGAATCTTCTGTCCTGGTTTTACTAAAAGAATATCTCCTACCGTTACTTTTTCAATAGGAATTTCTATTTCTTTATTATCATTAATTAAAATAGCAGTTTTAGGCGCTAATCCCATTAATTTTTTAATTGCTTCTGATGTTTTACCTTTAGCTGCTGCTTCTANATATTTACCTAACGATATTAAAGTAATAATCGTCGCAGCCGATTCAAAATATAAATCATGAGCATATGTTTTAACTAATTCCATATCTCCCATTTGTAGTCCTGTATAAATTTGATACATTGCAAAAAAACCATATAAAAGAGCCGCGCTGGTTCCTAAAGCAATAAGCGAATCCATATTCGGTGCCTTATGAAATAAAGTTTTATAACCTACTAGATAAAAACGTCTTCCTGCTATAATAACTGGAATTGTTAATATCAACTGAGTAAGTGCCATCTTCATCGCATTTTCTACTCCCGTTAAAAAACTAGGGATTGGAATTCCAATCATAGGACCCATAGCNATATAAAGTAAAGGTAAAGTAAANATTGCTGAAAAAATAAATTGATTCCAAATTGTTTTAATTTCCTTCTCTTTTCTCTCCTGATCGATATCTATTTTTTCTATATCTAAAGGAGTATATCCTGCATCTTGAATCGCTCTCTTTAAATCAGAAATCTGTACTTTATCAGAGTCATAATGAATAACTGCCTTTTCTGTCATTAAATTTACATTTACACTAGAAACACCTTCTATTTTTGTTATACTTTTTTCTACGGTTCGAACACAAGCGGCACAAGTCATACCTAAAATTTTAAATTCCTGTGTTTTCATTTTTCCACCTCCACCCTCCCCTGTACNGGGGTGTAATTATTATATTCCTTTCTATATTCTTTGTCAACTTTTTTTATCTATTCTTAAGCTTCATGAATATAAAAAAGTTCTTTATATGATTCATATAAAGAACTCTTTTAAAAATTATTATATTTATAGTTTTAAATTCCTAAAATCCAAGATGCAACTCCAAAATAAATCAATAACGAAAAGGTATCTACGATAGTGGTAATTAATGGGCTCGCCATAATCGCTGGGTCAAACTTTAATTTTTTAGCAACAATTGGCAAAAGTCCTCCTACTACTTTTGCTAATAATACAGTGAAAAATAAAGTAACTGTAACCGTTAAAGAGATGCCCAATGAATATCCTTGCACAAATCGAATACGAATAAAATTTAAGGCTGCTAAAATAAAGCCTACTATCATACTGACTCCTACTTCTTTACATAGTACTTTCCAAAAATCTTTATATTCTATTTCTCCTAAAGTTAAACTACGAATAACTAAAGTAGAAGCTTGAGATCCTGCATTTCCTCCCGTATCCATTAACATAGGAATAAAAAAAGTTAAAGCTACAACTGATTCAAGGGCTGCTTCATATTTGCTTAAAATCATTCCTGTAAAAGTAGCTGAAACCATCAATACTAATAACCATATAATTCTTCTTCTAGCTAATATAAAAATACTAGTATCTAAGTATACTTCATCAGAAGGTTCAATAGCCGCCATTCGATGAAAGTCTTCTGTCGCCTCTTGTTCCATCACATCTACAATATCATCAATCGTAATAATACCTACTAATCTCTGTTCATTGTCTACAACTGGAACAGATAATAAATCATATTTTTTAAAGACATCTGCTACATCTTCTTGGTCATCGTGAGTACCTACAAATACAACACCTGTTTCCATCAAATCTTGAATTTTTTGATCTCCCGGTGCTAGTACTAAATCTTTTAACTCTACGATTCCTTCTAAAACCCTCGTAGCTGTAATCACATAACAAGTATAAATAGTATCCTTATTAAAACCTAAACTACGGATACGATGTAAAGCCTCTTTAACCGTCATTTCTTTTTTAATATCCACAAACTCAATCGTCATTAAACTTCCTGCTGAACGCTCTGGATAATTTAAAAATTGATTAATCAACTTTCTTTCTGTTTCTGTTGCATTTTTTAATATTTTTTTTACTGCATTCGCTGGCATTTCTTCAATTAAATCAATTTTATCATCAAAGTCCAATTCATCTACTAATTGGGCTAATTCCTGATCGTTAACCAGTACACAAATTTGTTTTTGTTGATCATTCGACAAATAAGAAAATACATCTGCCGCTTTTTCTTTTGGTAATAAACGAAAAACAAGCAATACCGTTTTTCCATCTAGTTGATCCAAAAATTCAGCAATATCTGCTAATTGCATTTCGCTTAATTCTCTTTTCAATTTGAAAAAATCTTTGCTTTCTAGTAAAGACTCTAATAAAGTAAAATCCATAATCTTTGCCTCCTTTTCTAGGGTCATCATATTATGTCAACACTATTTATGTTCTCTCTTTTTTACATATGACCTTTATATCCCCTGAAAAGGTAGCCATCGTCCATACGATTTTATTCTAATAAAGTCATAGTAAAAGAGAGAATACAATTGCCATTAGGATAACTATCCTCAGGACCAGCGTCCATATCCTCTCATCTCCTTTTATACAAAATAATACTGAATCATTATTATTGTACTATTTCAAGCTAAAGATTGCAAGAAATGATCTTTTAAAACATAAAATACGAAAAAAGAAAAAGTTTCAAACAAATTCAGAAACTTTTTCTTTTCATCATTTCCATTTTATTTAGCTTCTTCTAACGCACGTTTTGTAGCTAATTTCCAATTTTCACTACTTACAGTAGCACCCGAAATACTATCTACATCATACGTTTGTTTATCCACTATAGCATTTGCCATATCTTCTCTAGCCTTTTTTAAATCTGGATACACCTTCCCATTGATTTCTTTACCTGTCCATTGTTCATAATCTACCTCTTTACCTTCTTTATCCAACCTCCGTAATGTTACTTCTTTTATCTTTCCATCAGAAATAACAACCATCGCTTCTTCATTTCCATGCTCCCACGCATCACCTTTTTCTGTATACGTGCCGTCTTGGTATTTTGTAGAAGAGGGTATTACATCATTATTCGTTGTATCATTGGTAGATTTATTAGTATCCATTTTTCTAGAATCTGTATCGCCTGTATCTGAGGTTGTATTTTTATCTTTCGTACTTCCGTCGGTTCTTCCTTCTGTATTTGTATCAGGTGCCTCAGGCGACATATCTCTACACCCTGAAAATAAAATAACACTAAAACAAATTAAAAAAACTCCAATATACTTTTTCACTTTTTTACCTCCTAGTGATTATATTATAAAAAATATTTTTTACTATATCTTCATTATGAGTGTTTTTCCCGATTTTATTCAAAATTTTTTATTATAATAAAAACGATCTTTAAATAAAAATCCTATTCTATCCATCAAAACAAGATTTTCTTGCTTTTTTATATTATTTATTATAATATATAAATATATTAATAAAATAGTCCTTTACTATGTATTTACTTGCTTTCTTTGTTTTTTTATGTTATCTTGTATAATGGCTTATTATAGGCTTGAAAGGAGAACAAAAATGAATTCAAAAAATACCAAAAAATTATTTACAACCCCTTGGTTTGTTGTATCCGCTGCAATTTTATGCGCTATTTTGTGGGGAAGTGCTTTTCCTGTTTTAAAATTAAGCTATCCAGAACTAGGATTACAACCCGATGATTTATATGGTAAAGTGGTTTTTGCAGGTTTTCGTTTTTTGCTTGCTTCCATTATTATCTTTGTTTTTTTCAAACTAACTACTAAAGAATCCATTCGAGTTTCCAAAAAATATTGGCTTCCTTTATTAGGATTAGGAACGTTGCAAACTGGTTTACAATATTTTTTCTTTTATAATGGATTGGCTCATACTACAGGAATGAAAGGTTCTATTATCGAATCGATAGGAAATTTTTTCACTGTTGCCCTAGCTCATTTTTTCTATTCCAACGATAAACTAAATACAAAAAAATGGATTGGAATGGGAACAGGACTTTTAGGTATTATTATTGTAAACTGGGGTCAAGAATTTGGATGGTCTTTTTCTTTTCGTGGAGAAGGCTTTTTAATTATTTGTAGTATATTAAGTGCTATTGCAACCATTTGGGCAAAAGAATTTTCTTTAAACCTACATCCTATTTTAATCAATGCATGGCAAATGTTTTTAGGTTCTATTTTGCTCCTTCTCTTTGGACTTCCTAATGTAGAACCTGGGTTTATGACTTTTACTCCTTTTGCTACAGGATTATTTATCTATTCTGCTTTATTATCTTCCGTTGCTTTTTCTCTATGGTATACGTTATTAAAATATAATAAAGCAGGTGAAATTGCATTATTCCGATTTATTATTCCTGTTGCAGGTGCTATTCTTTCTGCTCTATTTATTCCAGGTGAAGCCTTTACTTTTGGTATTGTTATTAGTTTAATTTTAGTTTCTGTTGGTATTGTATTATTAAATTTTCCAAATAAGAACAATGCAATAACAACTGTAAAATCATCTCCAAGATAAACATCTCAATATATTAGCATTAACTAATTTTTTAAAACTTTAAAAAATAACTTTATACTTTGTTTAATACAAATAGCCCATTTTGAACAAAAACGTACTGGATCTTAATCCAGTACGTTTTTGTTTTTCTTTGAAAATTTATTTATAAAATAATGCTTGACATTTATTTTTGAAGTGATTATAATAAAACCGATATAAAGTTTAGTTAGTGTAAACAATAAGTTTAGCTTATGAAAACACAAAAGGACGATGTATGATGAATATTGGTGAAAAAATAAAACAATTGCGAATAAAAAACGGACTAACTCAAGAGGAATTAGCTAATCGAGCTGAATTGTCTAAAGGATTTATCTCGCAAGTAGAAAGAGATTTAACTTCTCCTTCTATTGCTACCTTAGTAGATATCTTAGAATGTCTGGGAACAAATCTCAAAGACTTCTTTAATGAAACAGTAGATGAAAAAATCGTCTTTTCCAAAGATGATATGTTTGAAACAGAAAATAAAGATTTAAAAAATCATATTAAATGGTTAGT
>JGI24708J26588_10001637_pt1 | contig 17604 bp, 15 predicted proteins | sample BioPla1DNA2_FD_26588 | JGI IMG/M metagenome (IMG submission 26588) | reverse complement strand
GCACCTTATCTCTTTGATGGGCAGACCTTTATCACCTACGACGATGAAATGTCGCTGGAAGCCAAATGCGCTTATCTCAAGGAACAGTGTCTAAAGGGTATCATGTTCTGGGAATACAGCTGCGACCAAACCGGAACGCTCTTAGACGCCATCTACAGATCTTTGCGCTAAACTATGCCATCTGCAAGTGCTCAAGTTTGAGGGAGGATTTCCATGTCAAAACGCCATTCTCTTTACGCTGTAAACATGCTGTTTCTCATCGTATTGCTGCTCCAGCTGCTCAACTTCTTCGTTGCCGACATGCCCCAGTATCCGCGCATGATCCTCAATGAGGCTCTGTTTGTGCTCCTGCCCTCCCTGCTTTACCTGCGCTGGGCGGGACTGCCTTTCAAAGAAACAGTCCGCCTGGGCAATGCCGGCTGGCAGGTGAACCTGGCCAGCTTCCTGATGGGTGCCGGGCTCTACCCCATCTCGATTGTTCTGGCAGGCATAGTCCAGATGATCCTTGGCTACAGCTTAGGAGGGTCTGATGCTCTGCTGCCTAAGACTCCTGTGGAAGGCATACTTGCAGTCATTGCCTACGCGGTTATGGCTCCTTTGTGCGAAGAAATCTTCGCCCGGGGTATTATTCAGCGCACCTACCAGGAGCACTTCAGCCCTGGCAAGGCAATCCTGTTTGCCGGCGGGCTGTTCATTATGTTTCACCTTTCCCTCTTTCAGGGTCTGACCATCATCCCCCTCTCCCTGGCCTTAGGCTGGGTCTATTGGCGGAGCAAATCCCTGGCAGCAAGCATTCTCGCTCATTTCGGGGCCAATGCCATGGCCGCCTTGATCGTGAGCAGCAACGTCTTTTGGCAGGGCGCCGCCTCAGCCCTGCTCTCTCCAGTGGCCATCCTGGCAGGCCTTGTCCTCGCCGCCTTGGGCTTCAGTTCCCTGAGGAGAAAAACAAGTCCAAGAGATGAGATCAAAGAGGTTCGGCCAAGGGGGATTAAGCAAGCCTGGCCGCTGCTGCTTGCCGGCCTNGTTTACCTAGCAGTAATTGGCCTGGAGGTTGCGGTAGGCAGATCTCCCGAGCTGTTCCTGGATCCGGTTACTGTCACCACTTCTCAGCTGAAAGGTCCGGCCCAGTGGGAGTATGTAATCTACAACAGGGCGGAACAGCCCATCGCTGAAGCAACTGTCCGGCTGGAAACCGGGGATGACACCATCCTGCTGACCTGGGAGTCGGAACACCAAGCCTATGATGTAGAAGTCAAAGGCGGGCGTTTCATGGGCAGCAGCGTCAAAGTCGAGAAAGAAGTGTCCTTGAGAAGGACTGACGGGCAGCTGATTCAGGGTAAACACTTGGCAGAGTTTGAATGGGGCAAAACGAAAACCGAGTGGGCGATTGTCGGCGAGAGTCTTTCTGTCCAGTACGCCCACGCCGGCGACACCGAACAGTACATCCATGACTCTAGCCTGGCTTTGGAAGAGGCGTCAGACCAGCTCATTCTAGAAGACTCAAGCTGGCCCTGGATCCTTGCGGCACTTCCCTTCAGCCCGGATTACGCCGGCAAAGCTTATTATGTTCAGCCCTATACCTGGCGCCAGGATACCAACGACAACGGCCCAATCCTGGAGCCTGTCCAAGTCACAGCAGCGGGGCCAGAAACGCTGGAGACGCCCACCGGTTCTCTCCAGGCGTGGAAGGTGACAGTGGGCAAGGAAACCGCCTGGTATTCGGTGGACGCCCCCTACGTTCTGCTGCAGCATGACAATGGGTTTGAGACAAAAAAGCTGAAGACACTTGCTGCACCCGGCCGCTAAACTGCCAGTGCACTTTCCTCTGCTGCGCGAAACTGCATATTGTACAGGCGGGCATAAAGCCCCGCCTGTGCTAAGAGCTCCTCATGGGTCCCTTCTTCCACGATTCTGCCTTGATCCATTACCAAGATTCTGTCAGCGTTTTCCACAGTAGACAGGCGATGGGCGATCACGAGAGATGTGCGTGTTGCCAGCAGGTCAGCAAGTGCAGCCTGCACCAATGACTCTGATTCGTTGTCCAAGGAAGAAGTGGCTTCGTCCAGGAGCAAAATCGGGGCATTTTTCAGTATGGCCCGGGCGATGGCGATCCGCTGTTTTTCGCCGCCAGACAAAAACACACCGCGCTCTCCCACAACTGCGCTGTATTTACCGGGCAATCGACCGATAAAGTCATGGGCATTGGCCTGTTTAGCGGCGGAAATGATCTCTTCATCCGCCGCGTCCAAACACCCATGGGCAATGTTCTCCCGAATGGTGCCGCTGAACAGATAAGGTTCCTGGGGCACAAAGGCATACAGCTCCCTGAGTTCCCTTAAGCTGTATTCGTTTGAAGGTTTTCCCATGATGGACATGCTGCCGGACTGCGGGTAAACAAAACCGAGGAGCAGTTTGAAAAGGGTCGACTTGCCTCCCCCGCTGGGCCCTACAATAGCCACTGTTTCCCCTTCAGCGATGGACAGGTTGAGATCCTTGATCACTTCCACTGACCCATCGTAAGAAAACGTTACATTGGACAAGTTCAGGACGCCGTCACCACAGCAGTCCCTCACCTTGAGGGGATAGTGCTCGGGTTCTTCTTCTTTGCTGAGCAGGTCATTGATCCGGTCCAGGCCGGCCAGGGAGCTTTGCAGCTGGCTGTAATAAGCGGCAAGGGACAGGAACAGCTGAGATACTCCGTTTTGAAGCTGGGTGAGAGCCACAATCGTCCCCAGGGAGATCTGACCCTGGACAATAAACCAGCCGCTGACGATGATAAAGCCAACAAAGGAACTCATCCAGGCAAAGGAGTTTACGCCTTGATAAGCGGCGCTGATCCGGACACCCCTTTCCGCTTCCTGCAGAGATCTGTCATTTAAGCTCTTGAACTGCTCGGTAAGATACCCGCCGAGGTTGAAGAGTCGGATGACTTGGCAGCCTCCGATAATGTCCGCCGTTTTCTCAGTGATGGCTGCCAGGGTCCGTTGCAGAGCATCACTGGCCTGTTTCAAAGGCTTGGCAAAACGGGACACCAGGAAAATCATCAGCAGCTGATAAGCAATGAGCCCCAGGGAAAAACGCCAGTCTAAGAGCAGCATTGCTATGCCGCAGCCAAGGCCGTTCAGCAGCACTCCCGCCACCTGCTGCAGCTGTTCTTTGTACAGGGCCTCGACAAATTGAATATCATTTGTTCCCCGGGAAAGATAGTCGCCGGTATGGGCTGCCAGAAGTGCGCTTTGATCAAGCCTGATTAACTTGTTCAGCACCGCCTCCCTTAGCCGGGCTGTAGTGCCTAAGGCCGCCACATCCACCAAGTATTCGCCAAGGGGTGTTAAGGCGGCCAACACAGCCGTTAAGAGCATGAACTTGACCGCTACGCCTAGGACCAGGCTTCCGTCATAGACCGCGTAATCAAAGACGTCGACGAACAGGCTGGCAATGACAATATTGGCTAAGGGGTTCGCTATGCCCAGCAGCAGAACGCCGGCGATGTATTTTCCTTTTTGGTCCTTTAACATCTGGAAGAGTGTCTTGCAGCTGTCCACTTAAGCCACCCCCTCGGTTTGATAGAGATTGGCGTAGAGCCCATCTAGCTCCATTAGTTGGCAATGGGTTCCCGATTCCACAATTCTGCCATGGTCCAGAACAAGTATCCGATCTGCTCCCTTAATCGTCGACAGGCGATGGGCAATCACAATTGTGGTTCTGCCCTCCATGGCCCTTTCGATAGCCTGCTGCACTGAATACTCCGCTTCAGTGTCCAATGCAGATGTTGCCTCATCCAAGAGCAGCAGCTCCGCATCGTGCAAGATCGCCCGGGCGATGGCGATGCGCTGCTTTTGTCCCCCCGACAGCTTCGCCCCCCGCTCCCCTACAACCGTGTCATACTGTTCCGGCAGAGACATGATGAACTGATGGGCGTTGGCCTTTTGTGCTGCCAGCACAATTTCTTCCAGGCTTACACCTGAAAGGCCGAGTGCAATATTCTCTCTGATCGTAGTTGGAAAAAGAAAGGTGTCCTGAGCAACAACTGCCATGTTCGAACGCAGCGCCTGCAGATTCCAGTTTTCTATGGACTGCCCAAAGATCTGAATGCAGCCTTTGTCTTGTTGATAACAACCGGTAATGAGGTTGAAGATTGTAGACTTACCGCTGCCGCTCGGCCCCACTATAGCCACTTTTTCTCCCCGGGAGATCGAAAAACTCAAATCCTGCAAGACAGGTTCCTCTGTGTAGCCAAAATCAACGGCGGAAAACTCCACAACTTGCGCTGAGTCAGCGGGGTACCCCTGTCCCGTTTCCCTTTCCACAGGCAGATCAATGATCTCGTAAATTCGCTCAAGGGCAGCCAGTGCTGTTTTGTAGCCTGCGAAGTGGCGCGGCACCTGCGCCAAAGGCCAAGTCAGGTGATTGGAAAGGTTTATAAAGGCCAACAGTCCCCCTACACTTAAAAGTCCCCTGGAAATCAACAAGCTGCCCAAGGAAAAGGGGACTACGAAAGGCAGATAGGTCAAGAGGGAGGAAACACCTGTCAAGAACGCCCTTCTCACCGCAATCATTCTCCCTTTCTCAACCGCTGCCCGGACTCGGCGGGCAAAGTCCTCACTCAGCCTGTCCTGTAGATTAAAGGCCTTAACCACTTCCATGCCGCCCAGTATATCTTGGCTGGCGGAGTTGACTTTCCCCAGCTCTTCCTGGAGTGACTTGCTGTAGGCCTGCAAAGGTGCTGATATTTTCGCGGTGGCCAGCATCATCAGGGGAGTAAAGAGCGCAGTCGCAACGCAAAGCTGCCAGCTGATCTGGAGCATATAGGCAAAGGAGACCAGGGCCAGCAGCGGCCTAGAAGCCAGCAGATATCCTTCTAAATCAAGGAAGCGTTTCACTGCCTGCAGATCATTGGTCAATTTTGAAATACTGTCGCCGCTGTGCATTCTCTCCAGGTCAGCGATGGGCAGAAAGGCGAACTGTCGGGTGGCTGTGCAGCGCAAGCTTGCAGCGGCCCGTTCACTGAAGGAGCCCCGGATGCGATTGCGCAGATAGCCAAGGAGCGAAGACAACATGATCACTCCGACAGCGCCATAGGCAAAGGCAGCATAGTCCTCCCCGCCCAGCAGCACTTTATCGATTCCTGCCCTGAACAGGCGGGCAAGTCCAATAGTAAGAGCTGCTTCCAGAATCATAATTATGGGCAAAACCGCCCCCAGCTTCCGGGAACCCTTGGCGCCGGCCAGCATTCGTCCAAACAGATTCTTTCGCCGCATACAATCACCCCTTACTCATCAATGCCATTGTAATACGGCAGAAATGGCCCAGCCAGGAACCAAAGTCAGATTTTGCCTCCGCCTCCAGGCTGAAATAGGCGGGAAAAAGCGACCCCCTGTCTAAAGGGGGTCGCTTTCTGTTTTCTTAGTTCTAATGCGCTTTGACTTCTGTCCAAATCCGGTCGTAGAGGCTGAGGGTCTGGCCTAAGTTGACGAAGATCTCGGCACCCGCCAAATCCTCGTCCTCAGGATAGATGGAACGATCTTCTGTAATCTCCTTAGGCAGCATTTCCCTGGCCGCTTTGTTGGGCGTTGCATACCCAGTGTACTCAGCATTGCGCAGGGCAATCTCGGGGTCATTCATAAAGTTAATGAACCGCATTGCCCCTTCTTTATTCTTGGCATCCTTGGGGATCGCCATCACATCAAACCACAGATTTGTGCCTTCTTTCGGGATTGCGAAGGCCAAGTCAGGGTTTTCCATCCTGGCGTTGGTGGCTTCGCCTGACCAGACAACCGCGAGTGCCGCCTCTCCGGCAATCATCTTGTCCTGGCCCTCATCCACCACATAGGCTAACACTAAAGGCTTTTGCTCCTTGAGGAGCTCGCCCGCTTCGGCCAACTGATCCTCGTCCAGAGTATTAATGCTGTAACCAAGCTTCAAGAGTGCAACTGCAATTGAGTCACGCTGGCTGTCCAGCATCAGGATCTCCTTGCTGTACTTAGGATCCCAGAGGATGTCCCAGCTGTCCACAACATCTTCCACCAGGGCGGTATTGTACAAAATGCCTACTGTCCCCCATTTATAGGGCAAAGAGTACTTGTTCTCAGGATCGTACTCCAACCCCATGAAGCGTTCGTCAACATGCTTGGCGTTGGGGATCTTCACCAGGTCAAGCTCTGCCAGCATGTCCTCTTCGATCATCCTGGTGAGCATATAGTCCGAAGGGAAAATCACATCATAACTGCTGCCGCCGCTCTTTAGCTTCACATACATGTCTTCGTTGGTGGCATAGGTATCGTAGACAACACGCATGTTTGTTTCTTTCTCAAAGTCGGCGATAATGCTTTCGTCGATATAATCGCCCCAGTTGTAAACATAGACCGTAGGCCGATCCCGGCAAGCACTTAAGCTTACACTCACCAGCACCAAGAGAACCAGAACCAACATCGTTTTGCCACGCTTAAGCAAGCAGATCACTCCTTCCTTGAAATTGTCCTTCTTGAAACGCCAGCATTACTCCTCCTGCAAGAATGCCCCTTTAGAAAAAGGGGCACCTGAAAGACCATTCTAATGTGCTTTGACTTCTGTCCAGATCCGATCGTAATCCTTGAGGGTATCCCCCAGATGCACGAAGAATTCCGCGTTTTCAAGCGCGTCCAGATTTGGGTAAGCCTGCGGGTCATCGCGGATTTCCTCAGGGAGCATAGCCCGGGCAGCCAGATTCGGTGTAGCATAGCCGATGTAATCGGCATTCCGGAGGGCAATCTCTGGACGGTTTAGAAAGTCCATAAACTGCAGTGCTCCCTCCAAATTCTTAGCCCCTTTGGGAATTGCCATCACATCGAACCAAACATTGGTGCCCTCTTTGGGAATGACATAGGCCAGGTCATCATTTTCCGAAATGGCGTACATCGCTTCGCCAGACCAGGTCAAAGCCAGAGCGGCCTCGCCGGAAACCATCTTGTCCTTCCCTTCATCCACAACATAGGCCAGCACCAGAGGCTTCTGCTGCTTGAGAAGCTCACCGGCTTCTGCCAGTTCCTGCTTATCCAAGGTGTTGATGGAGTAGCCCAGTTTAATCAGGGCGGCTGCCATGGAATCCCGCTGGCTGTCCAGCATCAGGATTTCCTTGGCATACCTCGGATCCCAGAGTGCATCCCAGCTGTCAACCGGCTCCGCCACCATCGTTGTGTTGTAGAGAATGCCGATTGTCCCCCACATGTACGGCAGCGAATACTCATTATCCGGATCGTACACTGTACCCATCAGGCTTTCGTCGATATGCCTGTGGTTAGGGATTTTGCTCAGGTCAATCTTTTCCAGCATGTTCTCATTCAGCATCCTGGTGAGCATGTAGTCGGAAGGGAATATCACATCATAGGTGCTGCCCCCGCTTTTCAGCTTGACGTACAAATCTTCATTGGTGGAAAAGGTGTCATAGACCACCTTCATGTTAAACTCTTTCTCGAACTCTTCCAGAATGTCCTCATCGATATAGTCGCCCCAGTTATAGACGTACAGTGTGGGCCGATCCTGTCCACACCCGGTCAGCAGTGCACTAAGCGCCGCTAAACCTAGAACGCAGAGAGTCAAAGTGACTTTTCTGGCCATTTCTCCCATTCCTTCCTTTTCTTTGTTCCCGGGCCTGCCGGATATTGACAATNATCAGCAGAAGAAGGACAAAGGTAAACATAATTGTTGACANGGCATTGATTTTCGGGTTAATTCCCCTTCTGGCCATAGAGTAAATGGTGATGGAAAGGGTGCTTACCCCGGAACCTGTGGTAAAGAAACTGATCACGAAATCGTCAATGGACAGCGTAAATGCGAGAAGCAGTCCAGTGATAATGCCCGGCATAATCTCTGGGATAATCACCTTCCAAAGGGCCCTCGCCGGCGTACAGCCCAGATCAAGGGCAGCTTCGTAAAGATGCTTGTTGAGCTGCCGCAGCTTAGGCAGAACCGAGAGAATCACATAGGGAATATTAAAAGTAATATGGGCCAGCAGCAGGGTCAGATAGCCCAGCCTGACTTTGGCAAAGACAAAGAGAATCATCAGCGAAATGGCAGTCACTATCTCAGGGTTTAAAACCGGAAGATAGGTTACGTTCATGATCAGCTTCTTCTGGATTCCCCTGGAATTGTGAATTCCGATGGCGGCCAAGGTGCCGATGACAGTGGCTATGATCGCCGACACAACCCCGATGAAGAGCGTCGAATACAGGGAACTCATGATAGTTCGATCCTGGAAGAGCTCAACATACCAGCGGAGGGTAAAGCCCCCCCACATTCCCCGGGAGCGGGAATCGTTGAAGGAGTACACCATCAAAACTGCAATCGGCATATACAGAAAGACAAAGACAAGGTAGATATAACTGCGTTTTAGAAATCTTACCACAGCGCCACATCCTTTTCTTCCCCTTCAAAGAAGGACATGATGGCCATGCTGAGCAGAATCAGGACAATCATTACCACAGAAATCGATGAGCCGAAGCCCCAATCCCCTACAACAAGAAACTGCTGCTCAATCAGATTGCCGATCAGGGTGAACTGGCCGCCCCCCAGCAGCCTGGAGATGACAAAGGTTGTCAAAGCCGGCATAAAGACCATGGTCACGCCTGAAACCACGCCAGGGAGGCTTAATGGGAAGATCACCTTGGCAAAAACCTGAAAAGCATTGGCCCCCAGATCACCGGCAGCCTCCACCACTCCCCTGTCAATCTTGCTCAGGACAGAGTAGATAGGCAGCACCATGAAGGGCAGGAAGTTGTAAACCATGCCTAGAACCACTGCCCCCTCAGTGTACAGAATGTTGAGGCTTGGCAAATTCAGGCTGTTCAACACCACATTGATCACGCCGTTGCGCTCTAAAATTGTGAGCCAGGCATAAGTTCTGAGCAGGAAGTTCATCCACATTGGCACTACAAACAGAAGCAGAATCACATGCTTCTGCTCAAAGGCATTGCCCGACATCACCATAGCTGCCGGATAGCCGATGACCAGGCAGATCACCGTGCTGATCACTGCTAAACGCAATGAACGCCACAGAACTCTGAGGTAAATGGGTTCAAAAAACCGGGCAAAGTTTTCCAAAGACCAGGTGGCACCGGACTCGGTGGGCACTGTAAAGGCGTAGTAGAGCACTAGAACCATGGGGACGATAATAAACAGAGCCATCCATACCACATAGGGAAAGAGGGTGGAGCGTTTCATGGTCTCACCTTCTTCATGATGTGAATATCCATGGGCTCCAGGCCTAGGCCNACCCGGGTGCCCACCGGCTCCATGAGCGTCGAATGGACCAGCCAGCTTGTTCCGTCGTCAGCGTCCACAAACATCTCATAGTGTACGCCCAAAAAGTTCACCGAGCTTACCACACCTGAGAGCTTGGCGTTTTCAGCCGGAATCAGCACCAAATCCTCCGGCCGGATTACAACGTCGACTTCCTCGTCTTTGGCAAAGCCAAAGTCTACGCAGTCAAAGGTTGCGCCGCCAAAGTCCACCACGTAGTCTTGCCGCATAATGCCGTCAACAATGTTGCTTTCGCCAATAAAGTCTGCCACAAAGGCATTTTTGGGTTCATTGTAAATGTCCACCGGGGTGCCGATCTGCTGGATCCTCCCGTCTTTCATCACAACCACGGTGTCCGACATGGAAAGGGCCTCTTCCTGGTCATGGGTGACAAAGACAAAGGTGATGCCCAGCTGCTTTTGCATGCTCTTAAGCTCATGCTGCATTTCCTTGCGCAGCTTTAGATCCAGGGCAGCCAACGGCTCATCCAGCAGCAAAACCTCGGGCTCATTGACCAGCGCCCTGGCAATTGCCACTCTCTGCTGCTGGCCGCCGCTTAACGAGTTGACATCGCGCTTTTCAAAACCCGCTAGGTTCACCTGCTCCAGCATTCTGCCTACTTTTTCCTTGATCACTTTTTCACTGTACTTTTTAATCCGCAAACCAAAGGCAATATTCTCAAACACATCGAGGTGGGAGAACAGAGCATAGCGTTGAAACACTGTGTTTACTCTTCGCTTGTAAGGCGGAACGTCAGTCACATCCCTGCCTTCGAATAAAATCGTCCCGTCGGTGGGCTGTTCAAAGCCTCCGATCAGGCGCAGAGTTGTGGTCTTGCCGCAGCCGCTCGGTCCCAACAGGGTGACAAATTCATTCTTCCTAATATACAAGTTAATACCGTCCAGTGCCACAGTTTCATCATAAACCTTGGACACAGATTTCAACTCTACAATGATCTCATCCATCTTCAGTTCCCCCTTCCGTAAATTAGAAGCTTGGTGGGGCGGAAACCCACAATACACTGGCAGGCCGCTTGGTAGAATTGGAAAGGTAATGCGTTTCCCGGGCAGAGAAATAGAAGGACTCTCCCGAGCGGACCCTCAGCTTCTTGGCACCAAGGTGCAGATAGACCTGGCCCTTGAGGACATAGCCAAACTCTTCTCCCTCATGGGGATCATCGAGGGGAGTCTGCCCTTGGGGCTCTATATGAACAAGAATTGGCTCCATGGCATTTTTTTGCGCATTGGGAACCAACCAGCCAATCTCATTTTTCAGTTCTGGATCGCTCTTTACCGCTACGTCTTCCTTCGTAAACACCACTTTTTCCGGCACTTCCTGGGCAAAGAAGTCCTGCAGGTTAGTGCCCAGCGATTCCAGGATATCAACCAGGGTCGCGATGGAAGGTGAAGTCAATTCCCGCTCCACTTGGGAAATGAAACCTTTGGTCAACTCCGCACGATCCGCCAACTCTTCCTGGGTCAGGTTATTCTGCATCCGCAGGAGCTTGATTTTCTCACCGATTTTCACCACACGCCCCCCTTTCAGAGGTTTTGTAACACTAAACCTTAGGTTTAGGAACACTAAACAAGTGTATTTTAACGGGTGGAGGCAAGCATGTCAATACTTTCAGGCAAGAAATTTGTCACCTATTTTCGCCCTCCCGCCGCAGACTGCAGTATTCCCCCGCAAGAGCCGATCTTATATTTTCCACGCTGCAGCAATAAGCTGTGATCAGGAGGGGAGAAGTATGCGGGAACTGGGCAGGATCGTCTATCTAGGGCTGATGGCAGGAGTATTGGGAACAGGTACAGGCGGCCTTTTGCTTTCCTATCTGAAACGGCCCAGAGATGACTTTTTAGGGTTTCTGCTGGCCTTCTCCGGAGGCATCATGCTGGCTGTAGTGTTCCAGGACCTGATTCTGGAGGCCCTTTCCCTGGGAGGTGTGCTGATCACCTTGGCGGGAATCATCTTTGGTGTTCTGATCCTCTTTCTGCTGTCCAAACCGGCTGTTCTTGCCCGCCGTCCCGATCGCGACCTCGTCATGACCGGTCTTTTTGTGGGCCTGGGCATTTCGCTGCACAATTTCCCCGAAGGGCTGGCCATCGGCGCGGGTTACACAGCATCACAGGATTTAGGGTTTTCCCTGGCCCTGGCCATTTGCATCCACAACATTCCTGAAGGCATGGCCATGGCGGCCCCCCTCCTGGCAGGAGGGCTGAATCGAACTAGGGTTGTGCTGATGACGATTTCAGCTGGAATCCCCATGGGAATCGGCGCCCTCCTGGGCGGCCTGTTAAAGAGCCTCCCCAAAAACACCCTGGCCGGCGCACTTGGCTGTGCCGCCGGCGCCATGCTCTTCTTGGTTTTCTATGAACTTCTGCCCGAAGCGCTCAGGCAAAGTTCCCCCGCGATCTCCACTTTCGGCGCAATAATGGGTATAATAGTAGGGCTTGTCTTTTTGGTCAGCCTATAAAGATAATGACAATAATTCCGATATAATACATACAGGGGGGAGGTGACGGAATGTGAACCTGTTCTACTTGGCAGGCCTGCGTGCGGTCAGTGCCTTTCGGGCCGCGCAGCTGGATTATGTTAAGCACATGGAGCGCATAGCTTCAGGGATGCGCATCAACCGCGCCGCCGACGATCCTTCCGGACTTGCCATCTCCGAACGTATGCGGGCCCAGATCAGGGGCCTGAGGCAGGCTTCTAGAAATGCCCAGGATGCCATTTCCATGCTGAATGTGGCAGACGGGGCCCTAGGCGAAACCCATGCGATTTTGCACCGCCTGCGGGAAATTGCAGTCTACTCGGCCACCGGCACCCTCACCGAGACTGAACGGAAAGCGCTGCAGCTGGAGTTTGATGAACTGGTCAAAGCCATCGATGACATTGGGGGCAGCACTGAGTTTAATACCATCCCCCTTTTAAACGGCGAAAAAAGCAAGGATGCCCTGATCATCCAGATCGGCGCCAACTCAGGGCAAAACATGGAAATCTATTTTGATGACATGCGCGGGGCAGCTCTGGGACTCAAAGATGGCGAGGACATCATTTCTGTCGAGACACCCGAAGCTGCAGACCGTGCCATAGGCATTATCGACGAGGCCATCGGCAAAGTCTCATCCCAACGGGCCTATATCGGCGCCAAAACGAGGCGCCTGGAGCATACCGTCAATAACCTGGAGAACACCGCCATCAACCTTGCCGAGGCGGAATCCAGAATCAGAGATGCGGACATTGCAGAGGAGATCATGCATATGGTCAAAGCCCAAATCCGCATGCAGGCATCCCTGGCCATGATCGCCCAGGCCAATGTAGCCCAGCAGATGGTGCTCAAGCTCCTCTGGCCGGCAGGGTAGCCGAAAAAAGCTGTCTTCCCGTGGGAAACAGCTTTTTAGTCTGCTAAAAGGAAAGTCTGACCTCAAAGAGAATACCTACACAAGATTGGGAAAGGTGTGAAAGCCGTGATAAAATTTGGAACGGGCGGATGGCGGGCGATTATCGCCGAAGAGTTTACCTTCAGCAATGTGCGGAGAGTCGCTCAAGCTGTTGCCTTGTATTTAGAAGAAATTGGACAGGCCGGTAAACCTGTGGTGGTAGGGCATGACCTGCGCTTTTTGTCCGGCCGCTTTTCCCGGGCCATAGCCGAGATTTTAGTCCACAACGGGATTGAAGTGTGGTTTATAGAACAGGTTGTGCCCACCCCAATGCTCATGTATGCCGTTGACCAGGAAGGCTTGGCCATGGGAATGATGGTCACTGCTTCCCATAACCCTTCCGAGTATAACGGCATCAAGATCATTGTAGAAGGCGGCAAGGATGCTCCGGTAGAGGTCACAAACCGCCTGGAGGAGATTTGTGCTAAGATTCCTCCCCTCAAGGCGCCTCCCCTTTCTTTCTTTGAAGCCATTGAGCAGGGGAAAATCATCGAATACTCCAATAAGAACGCGTATATCGATTCGCTCCTCGATCAAATCGATGTCCAGGCTGTGCAGGAGTTTAACTTCAAGATCCTTTTCAACCCCATGTTTGGCGTAGCCAAGGACATCATGGCCATGTGCCTGGCTTCCCTGCGCTGTTCAGTTGATTTAATCAACGCCGATCGGGACACCATGTTCGGTCTGCGTACGCCAAGCCCATCCCGGGAATCGCTGCAGGATATGGAGTACATCATGAAGCAGGGCAAGTACCACATCGGAATTGCCACCGACGGCGACTCTGACCGCATCGGCCTTTATGATGAAGAGGGAAACTACATCGATGCCAATGCCATCTTGAAGCTGCTCTACTACTATCTCGTGGCCTATCGGGGCGAAAAGGGAGGAGTGGTACGTAACATCACCACCAGCCATGTTTTGGATCGGATCGCCCATTCTTTCGGCGAACCGGCCTACGAAGTACCTGTGGGCTTTAAGCATATCTCCCAGAAGATGGACGAAGAGAACCTGCTCCTTGGGGGTGAAAGCAGCGGAGGATTAAAAATCAGGGGACATGTCAATGGTAAAGACGGAATCCTGGCAGCCCTTCTGGCAGTGGAAATGCTGGCCAAGACAGGCAAGAGCCTGAGCCAGCTCCTGGCTGAGATCAATGAAAAGTACGGCACTCTCCACTTCGAAGAAGTCAATCTTCGCTATCATCCCCAGGACCGGACACGCCTGGATCAGATCCTGCTGAAGGAGAAATACATCCCGACGCTGCCGTGGAAGGTGGAAAAAACGAACTATATCGATGGGGTGAAGTTCTATTTTTCCGGCGACACCTGGTTCTCGATACGCTTTTCAGGCACCGAGCCGATCTTGCGCCTGGCCTGCGAAGCCAACACCCGAGAGGATGCAGCTGAACTGAAGAAAGCAATCTTCAGCGATACCTACTTGGACTTACCCTCGCCAGAAGGAGAGATCTAATTGATTGGACTGATTCTCGCAGCCGGAAAAGGCACTCGCCTGCAGGCCCTGGGCCAGAACCTGCCTAAAGCATTGCTGCCCATAGGCAAGAAAACCTGTTTGGAGCATATAATTCTAGGGATGAAGGATGCCGGCATCAGGCGTTTCGGGGTAGTAATCGGACATTTAGGGGAAAAGATCGAAGAAAGATATGGTTCCGGCCAGTCTCTAGGGGTAGAGATCACCTATTTGAAGCAGGACTTGAGCATGTACGGCACCGGCCGGGCGGTGCTCCTCGGCAGGGAGCTGGCAGGCGGCGAACCTGTTATGGTCTCATATGGAGACATCATCATTGATCCCGCCAACTATAAAGCAATGGCTGATCTGGCCAGGCGGGACCAAACCAGTGTAAGCTCGGTCAACTGGATGGATGATCCCACAGCCGGCGCCGCCGTCTATTTTAGCGAAGAGGGTTATATGGAGAAGATTATCGAAAAGCCCCCCGCAGGGACCTCTGCCAGCAACTGGAACAACTCGGGGGTGTATGTGTTCCAGCCAGTAATCTTTGACTATCTGGCCAACCTAAGCAAGTCACCTAGGGGAGAGTATGAACTCACCGCGGCAGTGCTGCAGATGGTCAGGGACGGAGTACCGGTCAAAGTCCACAAGATCACAGGCTTCTGGCAGGATATTGGCACTCCTGAAGATTTGGCGGCAGTTCAGCGCCTCCTGGGAGACGCCTGAAAGGAGTAAACCGAATGAACAGGCAAAAGATAGCCTCGCGGATATCGTGGATAACTCTGGCGGGCAATGTGGTGCTGTCCGGGGTGAAAGTCATAGTCGGACTGGCCACCGGGAGTCTGGTAGTCCTCTCAGACGCTGCCCATTCTGCTTCCGATGCCTTCTCCACCATCTTGGTCCTGTTTGGTCTGCATGTTGCCAACCAGCCCCCGGATGAAAAACACCCCTACGGGCACGGCAGGGCGGAAACCATCGTGGCCAAGATTATCGCCCTGATGCTGGTGGCCATTGGCCTCAACTTCGGTTTTTCAGCCATCAAAGCGATCTGGCAAAAGAGTTACCACATCCCGGGCATCAGCGCCCTTTGGGTATCGCTGCTGAGCATTGCCGCCAAAGAGATAATGTACCAATACACCTATCACGTAGGTAAAAAGATAGACAGCACAGCCCTGCTGGCTGATGCCTGGCATCACCGCTCCGATGCCATTTCCTCTGTGGCGGCCCTTTTGGGCGTATTCTTTGCCAGGCTGGGCTATCCCGTTTTCGATCCCCTCATGACCATTGTGGTAGCCCTGATTCTCATCAAGGTGGGCTGGGATATGGTCTTCAAAATCATTGACGAGCTGATGGATGCCCAGGTAGATCCTGAGACCCTCGGCGCCATAGAGGAAGTCATTCTGGCCATACCAGGGGTTCAGTCCCTCCGCAGCCTAAAGGCACACAAATATGGTGCAGAACACCATGTAGACTGCACCATAACAGTTCCTTCCCATTTCGATGTAGGGGAAGGCCACGATCTTTCCCATGAAGTCACAGCCCGAATTGAAAAAGAGTTTGAGTCAGTGACCCATGTGGACATCCACATTGAGCCTCACTTAGAGCAAGGGGAGCAGCACTGATCACTCCGACTTGCTCTGGTGTTTGCTGAGGTACCTAAAGATGGAAACGATAGTCTTGGCATCATTGATTCCGTCATTGTCAATCATCTCCCGCACCTCGTCCAGGGGTACCCAGCGTACCTTGATATCCTCCCCGTCATCCAGCCTCTGTTCACCCTTAGTGATACCGCTGGCTAAATAGAGGTAGAGAATCTCATTGGTATAGCCCGGCGTGGGATACAAATGTCCGAGCGTTTCCCAATGCTGGGCTGAATAGCCGGTCTCCTCCTGCAGCTCCCTCTGGGCACACTCTATAGGCGGCTCTCCCCGATCAATGGTTCCGGCAGGCAGCTCCAACATCAGACGCCCTGCGGCGGGCCTGTACTGCTCAACCAAGAGCACCTGCCCGTCTTCCACAACCAAAGTGGCGGCGGCACCTGGATGATCCACCATCTTGAACTGCCTTACCTTATTGCCAACCCAGACATCCTTAGTGATAAAATTAAACACAGCCATCACCTCTCATCTCTAATTCTAAACGGAAGAACGCACTCCTGTTCAGCCGCGCTTTTTTTGCTTCTCCCTGGCATGCCGATCCAAAAGCAGTTTCCGCAAACGCAAAGCGCTTGGCGTAACTTCCAGGCAGTCATCCTGGGCCAGATAGGCTAATAGCTGTTCGAGACTTAACTGCCGCGGCGGCTGCAGTTTGATCAGATCGTCTGAACCTGCCGCCCTGATATTCGTCACATGTTTCCTGCGGGCGACATTGATCTCCAAATCCCCCGCCCGACTGTGCTCGCCAACAATCATGCCGGCATAGACCTCTGTTCCGGGGCCGATAAAGAGGGTGCCCCGTTCTTCTGCAGTCTGCAGCGCGTAGGCTGTTGCGGTACCGGCTTCCCAGGCAATCAGGCTGCCTGTCTGCCTTTGAGTAATGGGTCCCGCCCAAGGTCCGAAATGGGCGAAGGCATGGTGCATGATGCCATGCCCCCTGGTCTCAGTGAGGAATTGAGAGGAAAAGCCGATCAACCCCCGGGCAGGCACGAGAAACTCAGCTCTCATCCGCCCTTCTCCCCCCTGATTAAGGGACTGCAGCTCGCCCTTTCTCTGACCGATCAGTTCCATAACTGAGCCAAAATGGTCCTGGGGCACGTCAATGTGCACATACTCGTTGGGCTCCAGAACCCCTGCCTCGGTATGCTTCAACACCGGTTCGGGCTTGGTCACACAGAAACTGTAGCCTTCCCGCCGCATCGTCTCGATCAAAACACTCAGGTGGAGTTCACCCCGGCCCGAAACCCGAAACTGGTCCGGCGATTCTGTCTCACTCACCTCAAGTGCCACATTTACCTTAGCCTCACGGAACAAACGATCCCGCAACTGGCGCGATGTTAGGTACTGGGCGTCCTGCCCTGCCAAGGGACCGTCATTGACCCGAAACACCATGGTCAGGGTGGGCTGATCAACCTTAATGGCCGGCAGGGGCAGGGGCCGGTCAAGCTCGTTGACAGTCTCGCCGATCTCAATTTCCTCAATGCCGCTAAAGGCGGCGATATCCCCGGCTGCCACACTGCTGACCGGCACCATTTCCAGACCCCGGAAGGTGAATACCTGACCGATCTTACCCCGCCTCGCTCCTTCCTTTTCACTGTGGGCCAGGAGAATCTCCTGACCGCTGTGGAGGGCGCCGCTGGTGATGCGGCCTAGGGCGATCCTGCCCACATAGTCGCTGTATTCCAAATTGCTGATCATCATCTGCAGAGGGCCTGAGGCTTCGGCCTGCGGCGGCGGAACATGGTTCACTATGCCCTCCAGGAGGGGAA
>JGI24708J26588_10001636_pt1 | contig 17610 bp, 17 predicted proteins | sample BioPla1DNA2_FD_26588 | JGI IMG/M metagenome (IMG submission 26588) | reverse complement strand
ATATATATATATAATAATGATTTATATATTTTAGAAGACACCCTAATGTATGATTGGGAAATAGATGTGACAAGGGATATAAGAGAACATGAAGTTATATTAGGTGGGGAGAGATATTATAATCTAGACCAGTTAGTGAGTGTCTTAGGTTATAAATATACTATTAACAAAAATATACTTAGAATATATTAAATAAGCTTACCCAGGTAGTGAAGGCTATAAAATCGGCTTAATAAGGAGTTATATAGATTAAGTCGAATTTTATAGCCTTTATTTTTTATTCATGTTATTACTTTTAAATCATATATTTAATTATATACAATTCTACAATTTAGGAGGAATATATATGGATGACTTTACTAAACTAATTATGGAAGATAGAAAAGAGTCACAGGCACCTAAGTTTAAGGGGAATTTTCTAGATTATCTACATATTATAAGTACAAATCCTGATCTTGCAAAATTATCACATGAGAGAATATATAATTTAATTTCTGAGCCAGGGGTTGAGATTGTTAGCACTGAAGAGGATGCAAGGCTAAGAAGGATTTATGGAAATAACTTTATTAAGCAATATAACTTCTTTAAGGATGAGTTTTTTGGTATTGATAATACCCTTATGAAAATAGTAAGATATTTTCATTCAGCAGCAATGCTTGGGGAAGAATCAAGGCAGGTACTATATTTAGTTGGGCCTGTAGGTGCAGGTAAATCATCTATTATTGAATCTATAAAAGAAGCACTAGAATATAGCCAACCTATATATGCCCTTGAAGGATGCCCTATGAGAGAAGAGCCCCTGCATTTAATACCCAAACACTTAAGAAAAACTTTTGAAGAGAAGTTTAATATTCGTATAGAGGGAGAATTATGTCCAGTTTGCCGCTATAGGCTTAAAACAGAATTTGATGGTAAATATGAGAGATTTCCAGTTGAATTAGTGGACTTTTCTATAAGATCTAGAAGAGGGGTAGGGGTTGTACCGCCTGTAGATCCTAACAATCAAGATACTTCAGTCCTGGTTGGGTCTGTTGATATATCAAAAATGGATTTATACCCGGAAGATGACCCAAGAGTCCTATCCTTAAATGGTGCCTTTAATGTTGGGAATAGGGGGCTTGTAGAATTTATTGAGGTCTTTAAAAATGATGTGGAGTATCTTCATACTATGATTACGGCAACACAGGAAAAAAGCATACCATCACCTGGAAAAGGATCAATGATATATTTTGATGGTGTTATTGTGGCCCACTCAAATGAGGCGGAATGGAATAAATTTAAGGCAGACCACACAAATGAAGCAATACTTGACCGAATAGTAAAAATAGAAGTGCCTTATTGCCTAGAGCTTAGCGAAGAGATTAAGATATACAAGAAGATACTATCTAAGTCTAATTTTAAGGCACATATCGCGCCTCATACTATTGAAATAGCTTCTATGTTTGCTATTTTAACAAGATTGCAGCCATCTAATAAGGTGGATCCCCTAACTAAGCTCAAAATATACAATGGGGAAGAAATTGTTGAAAAAGGCACTAGAAAAGGCATAGATATTATGGAGCTAAGGGAAGAGGCAGTTAGGGAGGGAATGAGTGGAATATCTACAAGGTTCATTATGAAGGCCATTGATAATGCCTTATCGGATTCCCAGCATAACTGCATTAATCCTGTTGTACTTATAGAGAATCTTACGCAAGAGGTTAAGGAACTATCTATTTCAAACGATCTTAAGAAAACTTATATAGGTTATTTGCAAGATTCTATTAAGAAGGAATATCATAGGATACTAGAAAATGAGGTTACTAAGGCGTTTATACATGGGTATAGTGAGCAGGCGGAGGATTTATTTAATAATTATTTGGATCACGCTGAGGCCTATATTAATAAGGTTAAAATAAAGGATGAAAATACAGGGGAACAATTAGAAGCAGATGAGGCCTTTATGCGTTCAATAGAGGAACAGCTAGGTATTACCCAGTTGGCATCCAAAGGATTTAGGCAGGACGTTACATCTTACATGTTTTCACTTATAAGGTCTGGTGGGGAAATAGATTATAGATCCTATGAACCCCTAAGAGAGGCCATAGAAAAGAAACTTACATCATCTGTAAGGGAATTATCTCGTATAATTACTCAAAATAAGGTTAGGAATCAAGAACAGAAAAGAAAATATAATGCAATGGTAGATCAAATGAAGGAAAATGGCTACTGTGATCACTGCTGCAATGTTATTCTTAAATATGCTGCTAATAACTTATGGAAGGATTGAGAATGGGATGGCAATTATTAGAGGATTTCAATCTAATGGTAGGGATAGGAGCGTTGAAGATAGACGAAGGCATAAGGAATTAGTCGAAAGAAATATTAAAGAAAATATTGGTGATATTATATCTGAAGAAAGCATAATTGGGGAAAACAAAAAAAGAAAGGTAAAGATACCTATCAGGGGATTAAAGGAATATTACTTTAAATACGGCAAAAACCAAATAGGTATTGGAACTGGTAAAGGAACTGAAGCAAAAGGCGAAAAAATCTCAAAGCAAGGTCCTAGCAGAGGTAAGTCTTTAATAGGGGCTGGTGAATTAGAGGGTGATGATATATATGAAACAGAAATAACAATAGAAGAAGCTATAGATTACTTATTTGAAGATCTTAATCTACCATATTTGGAAAGAAAGAAATTTAGTGAAATAATTACAGATTCATCATCTAAAAGGTGGGGAGTTAGGCATAAGGGTATACCACCGAGATTTTCAAAGCGCCATACCATGATTGAAAAGATAAAAAGAGAAAAAATAGCAAGTGGGCAGGTGGAAGAATGTGATATAAAGAATCAAAGGTTCCCTTTCCATGAAAGTGATCTAAGATATTTTAAAGTCAAACCAAAATTAAAAAGGGATTCTAATGCTGTTATAATTTGCATTATGGATACATCTGGTTCTATGGGGCAAACTAAGAAATATTTGGCCCGTAGTTTTTATTTTTTGCTGTATCAATTTGTAAGGTTAAAATATATGAATGTAGAAGTAGTCTTTATAGCCCACACTACCACAGCTAAAGAAGTAACAGAAGATGATTTCTTTCATAAGGCTGAAAGTGGGGGGACATACATTAGCAGTGGATATGAAAAAGCCCTTAATATTATAGAAGAAAGATATAACCCTAGTGTATGGAATATATATGCCTTCCATTGTAGTGATGGCGATAATTGGGGAGAAGATAATGAGAAGGCAATTAAATACGCAAAGGAACTTTGTAATACATGCAATTTATTTGGCTATGGTGAAATTAAAACAAGCACTTATACAAGTAGTATTATGAATAAATACAATGAAAATATTGATGAGGATAATTTTTCTATAGTAAAGATAAGCGATAAAGAAGATGTTTGGCCTGCATTTGTAAAGATGTTGGAAGTTGAACAAGATACGGATGGGGGTGATGTAGGCAGTGAATTTTAAATTCCAGGATTTGAGAAAATGGAGTAATATTATAGAAAAAAGATCACAGGAATTTGGCCTTGATTGCTATGAACAAGAATTTGAGATAGTAAGTTATGAGGATATGTTATGTTATGAGGCTTATTCAGGAATGCCCTCCCACTATCCTCATTGGAGCTTTGGTAAATCCTATGAAAAACTAAAAACCCTATATTCCTATGATCTAACAGGATTACCCTACGAAATAGTAATTAACTCAGATCCTTGCATAGCTTATTTAATGAAAGAAAATTCCTTGGTTACNCAAATATTAACTATGGCACATGTATATGGTCACAATGATTTCTTTAAGAATAATAGGATGTTTAAAGAAGGGACTAATGCTAGTCTAACAATAGGGATGTTTAAAAACCATGGGGATAGGATTCGGAGTTATATACAAGATCCTAGCATTGGCTATGATAAAGTTGAAAGAATATTAGATGTAGCGCATGCTATAAAGTACCAAGATATACTACCCTTTCTTTTAGAAAATGCCCCCTTAGAAGATTGGGAGAAAGATGTACTTACAATTGTATTAGAAACAAGTAAATACTTCCTGCCACAAATAGAAAGTAAAATTATGAATGAAGGCTGGGCAAGTTGGTGGCATTATAAAATTTTGCAATCACTTGAGCTACCTACAAGTTTTCAATTAGAGTTCTTAAAGATACATAATATGGTTATAGCACCTAATCATACTTCCATAAACCCATACTATGTGGGATTTAAAATATGGGAATCCTTAGATGAAATACATAAAGACAATCCTCAGGAGTTGTTTAGAATACGTCAAGTTGAAAGAGACGCTTCCTTTATTAGGAATTATCTTACTTTTGATCTATGTAGGGAATTAAATCTATTTACATTTAAGGAAGAAGAGCAGTACTACCTAGTATCTCAGGTGGCCAATGAGGAAGGGTGGAAGGAAATAAGAAATCAGTTAGCCCTACTTGTAGGGGTAGGCGGTATACCATGTATTAGTGTAGATGAGGTGAATATAAGTGATGGTAGTCTTATTTTAAGCCATTCTTACGATGATAGGGAATTGCATCTTAGCTATGCATCTGAAACATTAAAATACATACAGAAACTATGGACTGGTAAAGTTATATTAAAAACTGTATTAAATAATATACCTAGATGCATTGTGTGTAGTGAGGGGGGGAAGATATCAGTGAAAAATTGCTAATGATTATCTTCTAGAGTATAATGGATATATAAATTCTTATAAGATTAAACTAGATGTGGGGGACAATGGATGAAATTTGAATTATGCACTATTGCAAGTGGAAGTAGTGGAAATTGTATATATGTAGGAACAGATAAGCACAAAATATTAGTAGATGCCGGAATAAGTGGCAAAAGGGTAACGAAGGGGCTAGAAGATATAGGTGTTGACCCAAATGAAATAGAAGGGCTTTTTATTACCCATGAACATTCAGACCATATTAAAGGGGCAGGAATTATATCCCGCAAATATAATCTACCTATTTATGCTACAAAGGGAACCTGGGATGCTATTTTGCCAGAAGCAAAGATAGGCAAGATTTCACCGGAGAATATTAGGACTATCCATAAGGAGGTTACTTTAGATTTTGAAGGACTAGAGATAACACCCTATTCTATACACCATGATGCTGCAGAACCAGTTGGATATACATTTTCCTATGAAGGGAAAAAGATGAGTATAGCTACGGATTTAGGATATGTTGATAGAAAGATACTTAAATATTTAGCGGGATCTAATCTAGTATTATTAGAATCTAACCATGATGTAGGAATGTTACAGGCAGGAACATATCCTTATTATTTAAAGCAGAGGATACTAAGTGATAGTGGACATTTAAGTAATGATTTAGCAGCTGAGGCCCTGCTTGGTATATATCATAAAAATCTTGAACATGTAGTGCTTGGGCACTTGAGTAGGGAGAATAATTTTCCTGATTTAGCCTATGTGACAACAAAGAATATGCTAGAGTGTAATGGGATTAAAGTAGGGAAAGATATAAATGTTAGCGTAGCTAATAAAGATAAGGTATCTGAAGTATATCGTATTTTATAATAAAATTTTTATTATGAATAAAAAATATCTATATTGCCAATACTAACCTCTGTAAGAAGATGAAAGGAGGAATTGGTATGGCAAAGCATAAAAATAAAGAGAAAAATAAACAAAATTCCAATATGGAAATAGGTAAAGAAGTAACTAAACAAGAGAATAACCAACAAAATAGAGAAGATACAGATAATAAATTACAAAATAATAGAAGATAACTTACAGAAACAAGGCCTAGTATATATATGCTAGGCCTTGTTTCTGTACAAATTTTACCATGGAAAATAACAATAGATTATCAGTTGAATATATAGTATACTTACTTTGTTATTCTGTAATTGGTTGGTTTTTACAGTAAAATATTTGATAGGGACATAAAATATGAAAACAAGACTATTTATATCGATAGTGAATACCCTAAAAATGTCGAGCAAGCAGATAAGGAAAAATATAAAATTAATAGTAATAAATATAGTGAGGCAAAGCAAAGTACAGCAGAAATTATGATTGATGGTAAGAAATATGAACCTAGCAATCCTGTTTTGCTTGTTAATGGATCTACATATTTATCTCTTAGGGAGCTTGCTAATATCTTTAATGAACCTATAGAATTTGCAGGTGGGATTATTTATATTAAAGATGAACTGGATAAGGATTTAGAAGAAGAGATAGTAGAAAATAAGAAACCTGAATTTACAGTTTTGAATGAGTTGATTTTGAAACCTAATGGAGAGCTGTGGGTTTACGGAGATAATGAAGGCGGGAGACTTTCGCCAACTATTAAGGTTAAGCATATTACCCAGCCTGTAAAATTATTTGATGATGTAAGACAGATACTAGAATCTGGCTCTGATAGGGGAAATAATTTTGAAGATTTCCCAGCATATCTTATTGTAAAAGAAGATAATACTCTATGGAGACTTGGATTAAAACAAGAAAAGCTTATGGATGGTGTTGCTAAGATAAATGATAATGTTATTATTACTACAGATGGGGAGTTATACTTACATGGTTTTAAAAGTGGACTTCTGACAAATGAAATTCTACCCTTGTTAGGTAGCAGTAATGATGAGTTTATGGCCTGGGATACATGGGACGAGCCTTATAAGATAGAAACCATAAAAGTTAAAGGAGTAAGTAATGTAAAGGATGCCATGTATGTATCAGCAATCGAGCCTAATTCTAGCGGTACAGGTATTAGTAACGAAGCTGAATCCCTTTTGATCCTAAAAAATGACAATTCTTTATGGGGATGTACTAAATATACGACTACTGTATCTGGCAAAATTAAGGGTCACCTAAACTCTATTGAGCATATTATGGGGAATGTAAAGGAGCTAGTAAATGCCGGGAATGTCAATGCTGTTATTAAGCAAGATAATAGCCTATGGGCATGGGGTGAAACATCATATGGGGCTTTTGGAGGTAATTATATAGCAATAGATAAGGATACTATAGGGTCCTTTGGTACAGCTAATGTTAGAAAGAATATTGGATACTATAAATTTCATAGCGCTGAGCCTATGAAAGGAGCAGTAGATGTACAAGTAAATTCCTATCCCAATATTAGGACATATGCCCTTAAGGAAGATGGTAGTGTATGGGTATGGGGAGACAAGTTTATTATAGAAAAAAATGAGGATATGGAGCTAGAAGAGGGAACAAATACAAGAATACCAAGACCTTTTATAAGATAATAATTGTAAAGCTGACTTTGCCAAAGGGTAAAGTCAGCTTTAACTTTTAGGCACAAATACAATAAAAATATAGACTAAATATGAAAAAGAGGATATAATAAAATTGTAGTTAATAAATTAGGCCATGGGGGGATGTAATGAAACTTAAAACACATAGATATATTGCTGAGACAGCAATTATATTAATTGAGGAAATAACAGGTCAAAAATTTAATCATAGATTGGTTAAGATGGGAGCATGTATGCCGGATATAGCATTAAATCGCAGAATTAAACTGCATACTCCTGAACTAGCCGGAATCCAGTATTCAAAAATGCTAAGGAAATTTGAAAGTGGTAATAGAAGTCATAGCTTTTTATCATATATGTTAGGTTCATATAGCCATTACGTTGCTGATTCATTCTGTTATGCCCATAACTACTATGTATCAGATTTAAAAAAACATGTTCAATATGAATTATTACTTCAGAATAATATGTACGAAATTACACTAGAAATAGACATAATTGATAATGTGCTGGAGAAACTAGACTGTTTACAAGATTACACAGCTTTTGAATTTATACAAAATGAAAATAAAGAATATAAAAGAATAATAGAAGATTTAACAAACTGGGAAGAAAAGATTGATATGGATCTTAAACTAGCTATTATAAATAGTGTAGTTTTAATGCTACAGTTTATACAAGAGGCGCAGGCACAGCCAGTACTTGCACCAGCAATATAAATCTTTATAGCATTTTAATCAATGCTTATTGAAAAGCTGTCCAGCCATTATGGTAGGAGAGCTTTTTTAACATAAATTTAACATAAATAATTAGGAGGCACAAAGTGGAAAAAAGAGAGGGTTTTGGTTCTAAGATAGGTATTTTAGCAGCAGCTGTTGGTTCTGCTGTGGGATTAGGTAATATATGGAAGTTTACCTATATTACTGGGGAGAATGGTGGAGCAGCATTTATGTTTGTATATTTGATATGCGTTGCTGTTATAGGTATACCAGTACTACTTCTGGAGTTTTCATTGGGTAGAAGGGCGGGTACTAGCGCAAGTGGAGTATTTAATTTAAAGGAAAGCAAATTTCCCTGGCAAATAGCAGGATATTTAGCTGTTGCTACATCGTTTATTATATTATCATTTTATGCAATTATAGCAGGATGGTTAGTTTCATATATATTTAGGTCTGCAACGGGTCATCTGTTATCTGTAGGACATGGAAATTATGCAGGTTATTTTAGTGGGGTATCATCATCAACCTGGGAACCTTTAATAGGAACTATAGTTGTTCTTTCAATTACTGCAACTGTATGTTTTTCAGGTGTTCAAGATGGGATAGAAAAATACTCCAAGATTTTAATGCCTATACTTTTTGCATTACTTGTAATTCTAATGATCAGATCTGTTACATTACCAGGAGCCTGGGCTGGAATAGAATTTATGTTTAAACCAGATTTTACTAAAATAACACCAAAGGCAGTTTTAGAAGCTTTGGGACATGCGTTTTATTCCCTAAGTTTAGGTATGGGAATTATGCTAACTTACGGGTCATATATTGATAAGGACCAGGATTTAGGTAAATTAACAATTCAAATAACAATAGCAGATACACTTATTGCACTTATGTCAGGAATAGTAATATTCCCAGCAGTATTTGCATTTAATATGGAACCTGCATCAGGTCCGGGTTTAATATTTATTACATTGCCAGCAGTATTTGAGCAAATGCCAGCAGGTAGTGTTATCGCGGTTTTATTCTTTCTGTTAATTGCTATTGCTGCTATTACATCCACTATATCATTAATGGAAGTATCAATAGCCTTTGTAATTGAGAAATTTAAGATAGAAAGAAAGAAAGCTGCATTAGGTGTAACATTAGGGCTTATTTTATTAGCAATACCTAGTATCCTATCTTTTGGGCCATGGAAGCATATCCAACTAGGTGGAATGGGATTCTTTGACTTATTTGATTTTGTGGCATCTAATATATTCCTACCTATAGGAGGCATACTAGTTACTATTTATGCTGGCTGGGTTATTGGTATGAAGGTTATAAGAGAAGAGGTTACAAACAAAGGGAAAATACCGTTTAGGGGGGAGAAATTTTATACCTTTATAATTAAATACATTGCTCCTATTGCTATTTTTATAATCCTATTATTCTCAACCGGGATTTTGAAAAAAATATCAGGTGTTTTATTTGCAGCTAGTATGTAATTAATTTATCCTTTAAAAAAATACTATAATCAATAAAAGTGAGGTGTCTTATGAAAATTTCTAAGATTCAAGAGTTGTTAGATGCCAAGATGTGGGTGGGCCAGGGTAAGGAAGATACTGAGGTAAGTATAGCATGTGGTAGTGATTTAATGAGTGATGTACTAGCTTTTGTTAAAGAAAAGGTAGTTCTTCTAACAGGGCTTGTTAACCCGCAGGTAATAAGAACGGCAGAGATGATGGATATAAAGGCTATTGTCTTTGTAAGGGGAAAACAACCAACAGAAGATATAATTGAACTTGCAAAAATGAAAGATATAATCGTTTTAACTACCCCGCATCCTATGTATATTGCATGTGGCATATTGTATGTTAACGGGCTAACTTATAAGGATGAGAAAGATGAAGCTTAATTTTAGCGTAGATGGTAACAATTTCTTATTAGCAGGTGAAGCATCAGGACAGGTAAAAAAGGTTCTAAGGCAGCTAGGAATTCCAGCTGATATTATTAGAAAAATAGCAATTTCCATGTACGAGGCAGAAATTAATATGGTAATTCATGGTGGTGGCGGCGAAATTGATGTAGAAATCACACCAGAGAAGGTCTACCTTGTATTAACTGATGAAGGACCAGGGATACCAGATATAGAGCTTGCCATGCAGGAAGGTTATACCACAGCATCTAATGAAGTTAGGGAAATGGGATTTGGAGCTGGAATGGGCCTGCCTAATATTAAAAGATATAGTGATGACTTAATTGTAAAATCAGAACCGGGGAAGGGAACTACAGTAGAAATAGTCGTACTATTATAAGTAAGAAGGTGAGGAAATGCAACATAATCATTCTGTTACATTAAGAGAGGATAAGTGTGTAGGTTGTACAGACTGTATTAAAAGATGTCCTACTGAAGCTATTAGGGTGCGTAATTCAAAGGCAGTAATTATTGATGAAAGATGTATCGACTGTGGAAACTGTATTAGGGTATGTAAACATGGTGCTAAAAAGGCAGTAACTGATCCAGTAGAAATGATGAATGACTATAAATACAAAATAGCAATTCCAGCGCCAACCTTATACGCCCAGTTTAAGAAGGTGCAAGATGCAGAACTAATTTTAACCTATTTAGATATAATGGGTTTTGATGACGTTGTAGAAGTGGCGCAGGCTGCAGAGATAATTGCTGATACAACAGAGGAGTATATCACCAGTAATAAAATTCAGCTGCCCCTTATATCATCTGCATGCCCTGTAATTGTAAGATTAATACAAAGAAGATTCCCATGTCTTATTAATCAAATTATACCAATTATCTCACCTATGGAGCTAGCTGCAAGATACGCCAAAGAAAAATACATTAAAAGAGGAATAAAAGAGGAAGATATAGGTGTCTTTTTTATTAGTCCTTGTGCTGCAAAGGCCACAGATATAAGGAGGCCAAAGGGATTTGACAAGTCAGCAGTAAATGGGGTTTTTTCTATAAAAGAAGTATTTATGGAGGTATTAGATATAGCCAAAGAAACAGAAAAACCTACGATAAAACAAGAAAGTAGCCAAGAGGGGATTGTCTGGGCTATAAAGGGGGGAGCCTCATCGAATTCAAGCCTTAAAAACCATATAGTTGTAGATGGAATGGATAGTGTTATTAGTGTACTTGAAAAGGTAGAGGATGGAAGTTTAACAGATGTTGATTATATAGAAGGTTTAGCATGCATAGGTGGTTGCTTAGGGGGACCACTTACGGTAGAGGATCCATTTGTTGCTAAAAACTATTTAAAAAAGGTTATGGATAATAGCCCTAAAAAAGAAAAAAAGAAGATATATCCTGATTTATATTATAGCATACCAAAAATTTGGCAAAGAGGCATAGAAGCTAGGCCGGTTTTTTCTTTAGATGAGGATATGGAAAAAGCCCTCATAATGATGACAGATATAGGAGCATTATATGATCAATTACCTCAAATTGATTGCGGATCCTGTGGCTCCCCTACATGTAACTCCTTTGCAGAAGATGTTATAAGAGGAAGGGCCAAAATAGAAGACTGCGTATTTATGCTAAGAAAACATATAACAGAGCTATCAATAGAAATGTTAGAGTTAACACAAAAAGTATCACCTACACAAGATAAGGAGAAAAGGGAGGCTGGGAATGGAGAATAAGGATACAAGGACTGTAAAAGACCTATTAGAGATATTACCTGTAAAATTAGAAACTGGTTCCCAAACACTTAATAATGTAGCTAAAGGGATATATTGTGGTGATCTACTAAGCTGGGTAATGGCTAAGGCTAAGAAAGGAAATGTATGGATTACAATCCAAAGTCATATTAATGTAGTGGCAGTGGCATCTCTAGTAGAAATTCCAGCTGTAATCATAGCTGAAGATAGCACAGTAAGCGAAGAAGTCATAAAAAAGGCAGATGAGGAAGGGGTAGCCATATTGACAACTAGTAAAACAGCATATGAAATTGCTAGTTTATGTGGGCAAAATAAGATATGAAATTAGCATATGATTTTCATATACATACAGGGGCATCCCCTTGTGGTGATGAAAGCATGACCCCTAATAATATTGTTAATATGGCCCTACTGAAAGAGTTAGATGCTATTGCAATTACAGATCATAATACTACCGCAAATATTAAAAGTGTCCTAGAAGTTGCAAGAGATACATCATTAGTGATCATCCCAGGAATGGAAGTTGAAACAAGCGAAGAATTTCATGTTATTACATTATTTGAAGATATAGAGCAAGCAAGACAGCTACAAGATATTGTTTATGATAAGTTACCTAAACTAAAGAATAGAAGATATATATTTGGTAATCAGCTAATATATAATTCTCAAGATGATATAGTAGGAGAAATTGATAGGCTATTACTTACAGCAACAATGCTATCGGTGTATGAACTTGTGGAGATAGTTAGGGAAATAGGAGGAGTGTGCTATCCAGCACATATAGATAGGCAAAGTTATAGTATAATTTCTAACTTAGGACTTATTCCACCAGATTTAGACATTGTCAACTTAGAAATTTCAAGGTATTGCCAAAAAAATAGTTACATTAATAAATATCCTAGTAAGCGGATTATCCAATCATCAGATGCCCATTATTTAGGGGATATATTGGAAAGAGTAAGCTATATGGAAATAGATAAAAACAAGCCCAAATATTGGATAGAGAAATTAAAGCGCATAAAAAATGTGAGTTGATTATTCAGAATTGAATAACCATAAGTTAGCTATTATAGATATAGGTTAAAAATCTTGACAAAAGCACTGTTAATATGGTACTTTCATATAGTAGATAGTTTTGATAATAAAATAACATCTAGTAAATTTCCCAAAAAAGTTACAAAAATAACAAGGAAATAAGGAGGAATATTATGTCATGCACAACATGTAAGAATGAAGTGGTAGATAAAATGTACCAAGAACTAAGCGACTATATTGATAGTTTGCCCGATAAAAAGGGGATGCTTATAGCAGTTTTACATAAAGCTCAGGAAATATTCGGTTATTTGCCTAGAGAAGTACAAGTATTTGTAGGCAGAAAGCTTGATATACCTGTGTCACAAGTATATGGAGTGGTAAGTTTTTACTCTTTCTTTACAATGGAACCTAAGGGTAAATATCCAATAGCTATTTGCCTAGGTACAGCTTGTTATGTTAGGGGAGCAGATAAGATTACAGACTACTTTAAAACTGAGTTAGGCATAGAACTTGGAGAAACAACAGAAGATGGTAAATTCTCATTAGATGGGCTTCGTTGTGTAGGGGCTTGTGGTCTTGCACCAGTAGTACTTGTTGGTGAAAAAGTATATGGTAGAATCACAACTCTTGATCAAGTTAGAGAAATTCTAGCAGAATATGAAGATTAATCACCATAACAAATAAGGAGGATTAACATGGCAAAAATAAAATCATTAGATGAATTAAAAGCTCTTCGTGATTCAGTACAAAACACGGTAGATGTACGTGAACACGGTGATAATGTGGAAGATATGATTATAGTTCGTGTAGCAATGGCAACTTGTGGTATTGCTGCAGGTGCTCGTGAAATTATGAACTTTATGGCCCATGAGCTTCGTGATCAAGGTATAGATAATGTTATGATCACTCAAGTTGGATGTATGGGACTTTGCTATGCAGAGCCTACTGTAGAGGTTACTTTAAAAGGCGAAGAACCAGTTGTATACGGAAATGTAACAGAAGAAAAGGCCTTAGAAATTATTGAAAAGCACATAAAAAATGGAACTATGGTAGATGGAATTATCCCATCAACACATAAGTCACTAGATGAATAAGGAAGGAGGAATATAAATGTCAAATTATACAATGCATATCCTAATATGTGGAGGGACAGGATGTATCTCTGCAGAAAGTGATATTATAGCTGATGAATTTACTAAGGAACTTGCAAGGGTTGGGATGACAGAAGAAGTTCAAGTATTAAAGACAGGTTGTTTTGGTTTTTGTGAAAAAGGACCGATTGTAAAAGTGCTTCCGGATAGTACTTTTTATGTAGAAGTAACTCCAGATGATGTAGAAGAACTTGTTAATGAACACGTTGTTAAAGGGCGTGTAGTAGATAGATTACTCTTTATTGATCCATCTTCAAAGGAAACCATAGAAGACTCTAAACATATGGATTTCTACAAAAAACAACAAAGAGTTGCCCTTCGTAATTGTGGTTTTGTAGATCCTCATAATATTGATGAATATATAGCCCGAGATGGATATCAGGCTTTAGGCCAATCAATTTTAGAAATGAGCCAATTAGAAGTTATAGAATTAATGGAAGATGCCAACCTTAGGGGTCGTGGTGGTGGTGGATTCCCAGCTGGTTTAAAATGGAGATTTACATATAATAATGAATCAGACCAAAAATATGTAATCTGTAATGCTGATGAGGGAGATCCAGGAGCATTTATGGATCGTTCAATTCTTGAGGGAGACCCTCACTCAGTTGTAGAAGCAATGGCTATTTGTGGCTATGCTATAGGGGCAGATAAGGGGCTTGTTTATATAAGGGCAGAGTATCCTTTAGCTATAGAAAGACTACAGCTTGCAATTGATTCTGCAAGGGAATATGGACTTTTAGGTGATGATATTATGGGGTCCGGATTTAACTTTGATATAGAGGTTAAATTTGGGGCAGGGGCCTTTGTGTGTGGAGAGGAAACAGCTCTTATCCATTCAATGGAAGGACAAAGAGGGGAGCCTACTACAAAGCCGCCATTCCCAGCTGAGAGTGGCTTTTGGGGTAAACCAACATGTGTTAATAACGTAGAAACACTAGCTAATGTGCCAGTAATTTTACTTAAAGGTGCCGACTGGTTCAAAACTATTGGTACAGAAAAATCCCCTGGTACAAAAGTATTTGCTCTTGCAGGTAAAATAAATAACGTAGGATTAATCGAGGTTCCCATGGGTACAACCCTTCGTGAAGTTATTTATGATATTGGTGGTGGAATTAAGGACGGTAAAGAATTTAAGGCGGTACAAACTGGTGGGCCATCTGGTGGATGCTTAACAGCAAAAGACCTTGATACACCAATTGATTTTGATAACTTACTTGAAAAAGGATCTATGATGGGATCAGGTGGTATGATTGTTATGGATGAAGATGATTGTATGCCAGCAGTAGCAAGATTCTACCTAGAATTCACACAAGAAGAATCCTGTGGTAAATGTACACCATGTAGAATAGGAACAACAAGATTATTTGAATTATTAGATAAGATAACACAAGGTAAGGGAACTATGGAAGACCTTGAGCTTATGAAAGAATTAAGCCATGTTATTACAGATACATCCCTTTGTGGATTGGGACAAACAGCATCTAACCCAGTATTATCAACACTAGATATATTCTGGGATGAGTATGTAGCTCACGTAACGGATAAGAAATGTCCAGCAGGCCAGTGTACAGCACTATTAGAATATAAGATTACTGATGCTTGTACTGGTTGTACCTTATGTACAAGAGTATGCCCAACTGATGCGATTGACGGCAAGCTAAAAGAATTACATGTTATAGATCAGGAAAAATGTATAAAATGTGGTGCATGTATGGATAGATGTAAATTTAAGGCAATTATTAGAGAATAACGTAAAGGGGTGTAATACTATGGCAGATATTAAACTTACCATAGATGGTAAAGTAGTTGAAGTGCCAGCAGGAAGTACTGTATTAGATGCTGCAAAAAAACTTGATATACACATTCCAACACTTTGTCATCTTGATTTACATGATACAAAAATGGTTAATAAGGCAGCATCTTGTAGGATTTGTGTAGTAGAAGTTGAAGGAAGAAATAACCTTGCTCCTTCTTGTGCAACACCAGTTACAGAAGGAATGGTTGTAACAACCAATTCACCACGTGTTTTAAATGCGCGTAAAGTTGTTTTGGAATTAATGGTTTCAGATCATCCAAAGGACTGCCTAATTTGTGAGCAATCAGGCAATTGTAGTCTTCAATATGTATCCAAGAAACTTGGTATGCGTGAAGTAAGATTTGAGGGTAAAGAATCTACCTATAAGCCAGATAAATCCAAATCAATTGTAAGAGATATGGATAAATGTATTATGTGCCGTCGTTGTGAAACCATGTGTAACGATGTACAATCTGTAGGGGCCTTATCTGGAATTAATAGAGGTTTTGATGCAGTAGTATCAACTGCGTTTGAGGTGGATCTTTCAGAATCAGTATGTACATATTGCGGCCAATGTGTAGCGGTATGTCCAGTAGGTGCTTTAACAGAAGCAGAGCAGACTAATGATATAATCAGTGCCCTTGCAAATCCAGAAAAAACAGTTATAATTCAAACTGCACCAGCAGTACGAGCTGCTTTAGGTGAAGAATTTGGCTTAGAGCCTGGAACCTTAGTTACTGGTAAAATGGTTGCAGCACTAAGGGAACTTGGTTTTGATTATGTATTTGATACAGACTTTGCAGCTGATCTTACAATCATGGAAGAATCAGCAGAGCTTATTGATAGACTAACGAGATTTTTAGATGGTGATAAGGATGTAGCATTGCCGATCCTTACAAGCTGTTGTCCAGCGTGGGTTAACTTCTTTGAGGGACAATTCCAGGATTTATTAGATATTCCATCATCAGCAAAATCTCCACAACAAATGTTTGGTGCAATAGCTAAGACTTACTACGCTGAAAAGATTAATGTACCAAGGGAAAATCTAGTTGTAGCATCTGTAATGCCATGTTTAGCTAAGAAATATGAAGCGGACCGTGAGGAGCTTAACCAAGATGTTGATATGGTTATTTCAACAAGGGAACTTGCAAAACTTATAAAGCAGGCAAACATTGACTTTAATAGCCTGGAAGATGAAGAATATGACCAACCACTTGGGGAGTCTACAGGGGCCGGGGTAATATTTGGTACTACTGGTGGTGTAATAGAGGCAGCAACTCGTACAGCATACGAAAAACTAACAGGAGAATCACTTGAAAAAGTAGACTTCCATGAATTGCGTGGTTTTGAAGGTGTGCGTGCAGCAACAGTTCCAGTAGGGGATTTTGACCTTAACATAGGAATTGCCCATGGGCTTGGAAATGCAAGAGAATTACTAGAAGAAATAAGGGATGGTAATCCAAGAAATTTCCATGCAATAGAAATTATGGCATGCCCTGGAGGTTGTATTGGTGGTGGTGGACAACCATACCATGGTGGGGATGCAGAAATTCTTAAGAAGAGGCAAGCAGCAATTTATACGGAAGATGAAAGAAAAACAATTCGTAAATCACATGAGAATCCTGCAATTATTGAGCTATATGAAAACTATTTAGGTGAGCCAATGAGTCCAAAGGCCATTGAATTACTGCATACAGCTTATGAGCCAAAGGATAGGGTATAAAAACAAGTAATTTAAGCAAAAGCCACTAGTATTTATAGTGGCTTTTTGTTATTATTTAAGATATGTAATCTATAATGGGAATAAGGGGATAGATATGAGGGTTATAAACTTTATCATTAAATGGACATTACCGTTAACGCTTGGAATAACAATTATCTGCTTTTCGGTACTCTTTACCTTATCTTTTAAGGGCTTATATTACTGGGATATAAATAAGTTATCTATAGCCCAAAGTTCCAATATATCTGAGGACAAAATAAAAGATGATTATAGTGTATTAATAGAA
>JGI24708J26588_10001632_pt1 | contig 17633 bp, 10 predicted proteins | sample BioPla1DNA2_FD_26588 | JGI IMG/M metagenome (IMG submission 26588) | reverse complement strand
CCATCTTCATCGTACATTATTGTAATATCTGCTTCGTTGTCGACGTGTGCACTGATTAACTCACCAAGATCCATATTGGCTATTAAATTACTTTCAGAAATAACAACATATTGTTGAACTGAATGTTTCAAAAAGTCAAAAAGTCCTTTTAAATCTTGTGGACTTGGTGCTCTAAAAAAGTCTGATTGAGTATAAGGGGGAATAATTCTTAAACCTTGTTGCAACCTATCCAGATCCCAATGTGCACCTGTACCGATGTGATCCATTAAGGAACTATATTTTGTTTCTGCTACAATGCCTATATGTCTAATACCAGAATGCACCATGCTTGACAAAATCATATCGATGATACGATATCTGCCAGCAAAGGGCACTGCAGCCAAAGCTCTTTCATTGATTAATTCTCCTAAATCAATTCTCTTATTATCAGCGAGAATGATTCCCATAGCATCTAATAACATCTTTTTCCTCCTTAAATCGTACCAACAGTTGAGCTACTGACCACGACATCACTAGTTTCATTTTCTTCAAGTGGATAAATCATGGAATTTGCAACAAGTTTAATATCATCTGCAATAACTAGACCGCTACCAAATACGGTGATATTATCGGAACAATATTTTTCATTGACATGTGCATCAATACCATCTTTTACAGACGGACCTACTTGTACATTTTCGCCAATGACCGTATCTATACCTACAATACACTTTCCAACTTTAGCGCCCTTTTTGATAACACAGCCTGGCATCAAGATTGAATCACGAACTTGTGCTCCTTCTTCAATGACAACTCCTGCAGAAATAACAGACCGTTGAACTTCACCATGTATTTCGTCACCATCAGTTAATACGACATCATTAAGTTTGGCTTTTTCTCCAATATAATGCGAAGGCTGAAGGGTGTTACGGCAATAGATACGCCACATTGCATCTGATAAATTAATGTCTTTAGGTCTATCTATTAAATCCATATTAGATTCCCACAAGGAAAAAATTGTACCAACGTCTTTCCAGTAACCTTCAAAGGTGTAAGCAAGAAGTTTTTCATTATTATCAAGCATGTTTGGTATAATATTTTGACCAAAATCATTGTTAGATGATAAGTCAGCTTCATCATCGATCAAATATTTTCTTAATTTTTTCCATTCAAAAATATAAACACCCATAGAAGCTAAATTGCTTTTTGGTTCAGCTGGCTTTTCTTCGAACTCTATTATCTGCATATCCTCGTTTGTATTCATAATACCAAAACGTGAAGCCTCATCCCAAGGAACTTCACGAACAGCAATAGTTGTTGTAGCTTCTGCTTCGATATGTGCTCTTAACATCTTGCGATAATCCATTTTATAGATATGATCACCCGATAGCACGAGAACATGATCTGGATTATATTGATCAATAAATGGAATGTTTTGATAAATAGCGTTTGCGGTGCCCTTATACCAATCACTTCCTGCCATACTTTGATAAGGGGATAGAATGGACAAACCACCCGTATTTCTGTCTAAATCCCAAGAATAACCATTACCAACATAAGAGTTCAATTCTAAGGGAGAATACTGCGTTAATACACCCACTGTATCTATTCCAGAGTTTGTACAATTACTTAATGAGAAGTCAATAATTCTATATTTGCCTCCATAAGGAACAGCTGGCTTGGCAATATGTTCCGTCAATACACCTAATCTCGATCCTTGACCACCTGCAAGTATCATTGCAATCATTTCTTGTTTCGGCATGCTAACACTCCTTCCAATACTAAACCGTTTGCATTTAACTTATAAGTATTTTCTGTTTTTTCTCTCAAAATTTTATACGTCTTTTATAAACTAAATGACGAGTTTATTACTCGTCACCTAATTCACATTCAAAATACATCGCACTAAGTGGCGGTAATACTAAATCTAGTTTATTTTGATCTTTTAGTTCTACTTTAATTGTTTCCACTTTTACTTTTGAATCTTTTGTTTGTTTTTCTTTTTTTGCTAAATCTGACTTTGAATTAGAAGATTTTTTCTTTTCATCCTTGTCTTTTGTTTTATCTTTTTCTATATTATCCTGAGCAAGAACCTCAATTTCTTTTTCTACAATTGGATGATAAGTTGAATAAACTTCTCTTTCGGGGAAACCAGTAATATAATCGCTTCCTCCGTATTGTCCTTCATCTGAATTGAGGATTAACTTAAAATTAGCAGAAAAGGGTATGTCTAGTTCATAATGATCATGAACTGCAGGTGTCATGTTTAAAACACATAAAATAGCTTTATCACGCTCTTGATTAAATCTTAAGAAAGCAAATACACTATTTTCTGAATCTTTTACTTGAACCCATTCAAATCCACTCCAATCATGATCATTGTCCCATAAGGCTTCTTTCTCCAAATAAAGGTGATTCAAGTTTTTGACATAATCATGAATTTGTCGATGTGAGGGATAATCAAGCATGAACCATTCCAGCTCCTCGTAATATCTCCATTCAGTGAAAGGCGCATACTCATTGCCCATGAAATTTAACTTGGCACCTGGATGTGCCATTTGATATGCATAAACAGCTCTTAGATTAGCAAACTTACGCCAATAATCTCCTGGCATTCTTCCTAAAATTGTACCTTTACCATGAACCACTTCATCATGAGAGAAAGGCAGAATGTATCTTTCTGAAAAAGCATACATTAAAGAAAAAGAGAATGCTTCATGATGAAATTTTCGTACATAATGATCTAATGAATTGTAGAATAAGGTATCATTCATCCAACCCATATTCCATTTATAAGTAAAGCCCATACCACCAAGATCGACCCCGGTGGTAATAAGCGGAAATGGTGTTGATTCCTCTGCCATCATGACAACTCCAGGCATTTTTTCTCGAACAAGAGAATTGATTTCTTGCAACAAAGAAATTGCTTCTAAATTTTCTCTGCCACCATGTATATTTGGTGTATATTCTGTTCGATCATAATCACGGTAGACCATAGAACTAACAGCATCTACTCTTAGTCCATCTAAATGGAATTCTTTAAGCCAGAAATAGGCATTTGAGATTAAAAAAGATCTAACTTCTGGTTTCTCATAGTCAAAAACCAGGGTCCCCCAAGATTGATGTTCGGCCATTAATGGATCAGAATATTCGTACAATGGAGTGCCATCAAATTTTGCCAAACCAAACGCATCTTTTGGGAAATGTGCAGGCACCCAGTCCAAAAAGACTCGAATTCCCTTTTCATGCATATAATTTACAAAATATTTAAAATCAGATGGTGTACCGTAACGACTTGTAACAGCGTAGTATCCAGTTACTTGATACCCCCAAGATGCATCAAGTGGATATTCTGTAATAGGCATCAGCTCAATAGCATTGTAGCCCATTTCTTTGACATAATTTGCTAATTGCGGTGCTATATCACGATAATTATAAACTGAGCCATCTTCATAACGGCGCCAAGAACCCAAATGGACCTCGTAAATGTTTAACGGTTTCAGTTCATACGCATCTACACGGTTATCAAGAAATTCTTGATCAGTCCATTCAAAATCATCAGGATCATAAAGTTTAGATGCCGTATCTGGTCTTGTTTCAGCATGTCTAGCATACGGATCTGCCTTTAAGAGCCATTCCTTGTCTTGTGTTAAAATTGCATACTTGTAAGTATCATACTCTTTTAATTCGGGTATGAATCCTACCCAGATACCCGTTGATCCGTAAATCTCAAGATTATTTATATCGACCTCCCAGTCATTAAAATCACCGACAACACTAACTTTGACGGCATTTGGTGCCCAGACTGCAAAACGATAGCCAGTCTCACCCTCTGAATTTTGATCTGGTCTAGATCCTAAAAAATTGTAACTCATATAGTTTTTACCAGTGTTAAAAAGAAACGCTTGATCCATTTGTGCAATCTCCTTATATAGTTTCTAATTAATTATATCATTGTTGACATTTTACACAAATTAGGAGAAATTAACAATAAAAACAAATAATTAAATTACCAATAATGTCTTATGAGTTTATAATCTCTATTAAATAAGGGCTTATACAAGCAAATAATTATCATAACTCTGCGATTGTCACCCCTGAATCCCCCTCGCCCAATTCTCCTAATTTAAACGACTTTACTCGTCGGTCTTTTTTAAGAGTGTTATGTACGGCTTGTCTTAAAGCACCTGTACCTTTACCATGCACGATTCTGATTCTAGAAACATTTGATAAAACTGCATCATCAATAAACTGGTCTAATTTTACTAAAGCCTCAGAAACAACTAAGCCAAGCAATTTTATTTCTGTTTTCACCGAATTTCTGCGTTCATTGATAATACTTTGTGTTTGACGTTTTTCCTCTATAGATTGCTTGCCAAATTCTTCTTTCTGTGTTTGGCTATCGCTTGAAATATAGCTTAAAGAAGAAATTGGAACATTGACAGTCAGAACTCCACTTTTTAAGACCGCTTGATTTTCTCTGGGTAAGACTTCTAGAATTTGCCCATCTATTTGATAAAGATCTGAATGATAATATTCACCAATCACTAAATCTTCAGCTTCAAGGCTCTTGCTTTTATGTGCCGCTGAGACTTGTTTGCGTAAATTTTCACGATTTTCTTTTGATTTTTCGGATAGTTGTCGTGATGCTTCTCTAGCAGATTTTTGGGCTTCCTGTTTTTCTGAAGAGCTTTGTGCATCTTTTATTTCTGCTCGTAGTGAATCTAAAATTTCTGCCACATCTTTTTGAGTCTGCTCAATAATTTCATTTGCCTCTTGTCTTGCATCACTAATTAATTTATTTTTTGAAATTTCTATTTGTGCCTTTTCTTCTTCTAATTGACCTTTTAGTAGCTCACTCTCTCGCTTAAGACTAGTAATTTCATCGTTCATCACTTGAGCTTGATGATGTGACTTTTCTATTGCTGAAACCAATTCTTCAAAGCGAGTATTTTCATCAGAAAGAAATTGCTCTGCATTTGAAATAATTTCAGAATTCAAACCTAACCTTCTAGAAATTTTGAAGGCATTACTTACACCTGGAACTCCTATCAGTAATTTGTACGTTGGTTGTAAATTGATCTCATCAAACTCGCAGCTAGCATTATTTACATTTTCAGTATTAAGAGCATATCCTTTTAATTCGCGATAATGCGTTGTTGCAACTGTATAACAACCTTTGCGTCTTAAGTAATCAAGAATTGCAATTGCTAAAGCTGCTCCTTCTGAAGGATCCGTACCAGCGCCGAGCTCATCTAATAAAACTAATGAGGATGAATCTGCTATTTCGAGAATTTGAATAACTTGTTTTAAATGTGAAGAAAAAGTGCTAAGATTCTGTTCTATACTTTGTTCATCACCTATATCTGCCAGGATTTGTTTGAAAATTGAAATTTCTGATTTCTCTTTTGCAGGTATATGCAAACCAGACATGGTCATAAGAACCAAAAGCCCACAGGTCTTTAATGTTACAGTTTTTCCGCCAGTATTTGGACCTGTGATTACTAAAGTTTTAAAATCAGTTCCTAATTCAAAATCTATAGGAACTACTTCCTTATCGGGGATTAAAGGATGTCTAGCAGCATCTAGAATGATTCTACCTTCCTTATTTAGCGACGGTTCAATTGCTCTCATTTTAATCGATAATTTTGCCTTAGCTTGAATAAAATCTAACTCTTCTAAAACTTCAGCATTGTATTTTAAATAGGGGATAATTTCCTTAACCCTCATGGTTAGTTCTAGAAGAATTTTATAAATTTCATCCCTTTCGGCAATTTCTAGTTCACGAATATTATTATTCAATTCAACTACAGCTAAAGGTTCAATAAAAACTGTCGCACCAGAACCAGACATGTCATGTACAACACCAGGTATCTCAGATCTATTTTCTGACTTGACCGGAATAACGTAACGGTCATCACGAAGTGTAATGATTGAATCTTGCAAAAACTTGCTCTTTGCACTAATAATCCTGTTTAGTTGGATTTTGATATTATCTTGTGCCCGTTTTATTTTTCGCCTTACATTAAAAAGTTCAGCCGAAGCCTTATCATCAATTTCTTGATTTTCATTAATACACTGCTTTAACCTAGCAAGTAGATGTGGTAAAGCTTCAAGATATTGAATTTTTTCAAAAAAATCATAATGTTGATTATCTTCAAGTTTTTCAGGTATTTTTTTGATATATTCTGAAATATCTAAAAAACGAATTAGATCAACTAATTCTTTGATTTCAGGAATTTGTTCACGATTTGCCTTCCTTAAAATGGGCCTTATATCTTTTAAGTCATCTAGAGGAAATTCTGGGTTAAGTATTAGGTAGTCGACCAAATCTGATGTTTCATTTAAAGCGATTTGTATTTCGTCATAATCAGAAAGTGGCTTCAATTCAGCGCAGAGCCTTTCGCCACCTTCTGACAAGGACATTTTTCTCAATTGATCAACTATTTTATAATATTCTAAAGTTTTTAAACTGTGTTTTTCTATCATTTAAATTCCGTAGCTTAAAATATTTCAAAAATACTAGATTGACAATATTTTTGCTTTCGTCATATTTGTTTCATCTAACTTTTTTGTAATGTTAACACTTTCAAATAAATCAATATCATCTACTTTACCATTTTGTACGATTAGAGAACGATTTATCTCACCTGCGATAATAGACTCTACAGCTTTAATTCCCATCATAGAACTAATGTAGCGATCAAAATAATTTGGAGTGCCACCTCTTTGTAAATATCCTAGGATCGTTGTTCTAGCTTCAATTCCAATTTCTGATTCAATGTATTTTGCAAGCTCGATAGAATCTGTAGCACCTTCTGCTACAATCACAATATAATGGTATTTACCACGATTTCTTGCAGAAAGAATTTTTCCTAATACATCTTTTTCAAGATCTAAAGGATGTTCAGGAATCAAAATTATTTCGGCTCCTGTTGCAACTCCAACATGTAACGCTAAGTAACCAGAACGTCGTCCCATTACCTCAATAACTGAACATCGTTCATGTGAAGATGCCGTATCCCTCAATTTATCAACAGCTACTATAGCTGTATTTAAAGCAGTATCGAATCCTATTGTATAATCTGTACAGCCAACATCATTATCAATTGTAGCTGGAATGTAGATAGTCGGAACACCAGTTTTTGCGAGATCTGTAGCCCCTCTTAGAGTTCCATCACCACCGCATACAACTAGCGCATCTATACCAAAAATCTTTGTCATTTTAGCTGCTTGTTTTTGTCCTTCTTCTGTCGTAAAAGTTTCACTCCTAGCAGTATTTAAAAAAGTACCACCTTGTTGAAGTTTTTCTGAGACTGATCTAGCGTTCAATTCCTCTACTTCACCAGAAATTAGACCTTGAAATCCACGTCTTATTCCCATGACTTTTAAGCCAGAATTAATGCCGGATCTTGTAACAGAGCGAATAACACCATTCATCCCTGGAGCGTCTCCACCACTTGTTAAAACTCCAATTGTTTTTACTTCATCATTTTTTGTCATTTTATATCCCCTTGTATAATTGTTTTCGTAAATCAAGAAACTGCTAATTTTTCTTGATTTTGTTAAAATATTAGAATTTCTTTTCAAACATTTTACTATTATTATGTTAGAATCAAGTTATCTTGGCCATAGCGTTTGGCAAGTATTTCTATTCCTTGTCTATCAATAAAAAAAGATGTGTTATTTAAAATTGATTTAGTGTTTTCTAAGTAGATAAAAACAGGTATTCCACCCGTAAAATAGGTGATAGTTGATTCAAAAATTTTGAACTCTTCTTTTGAAATTTGTTCAGGAAAACGAACAAACAACTTTAATCCAGAAATTTTATCATTCAATGATTCCAGTTCTATTGGTGTTTTGTTTTTTTCTTGAGTCTGTTCTGATTTTTGATTTTGTATCATGTTAGGATTGAAATCATTTGATTGTCTAATTGCTTTATTATTAATCCGCTGAGCTTCTAGAACAAATTCTTGAATTTCTGGTGAATTAAGATTATCATTTTCATCTAATTCAATTATTTTCCTAGCAAGAACATTAGGATTCTCTTCATCCCGCAAGCTTACATTTCCAGCAATCAACAAGATCTTATTTTCAGTCAGCAGGAAACGCGTTTCTTCGAATAAGTTAGAAAACACAACAACCTCAAAAGTACCAGCCAAATCCTCCATTGTCAAAAAAGCCATTTTTTGATTATTCTTAGTAAATAATTCCTGTTTGTGTGTAATTATTCCTGCCACAATTACTGGTTGATTATCAAAAACTTCTAAATTATGTTTTTCTAAAAGAAGGGTTGCTTCATCTATTGTTGACTCGTCTAGATTGTCTTCTATTTCTGAAGTTATTCTTAATTTTGAACTTTCTATTGTAACAAGATCTTTTAAGATTGGTTTGTATGTGTCTAATGGATGACCACTTACAAAAACACCTAATACTTCTTTTTCCATCTGAAGGCGTTTATTTAAAGAATATTCTGTCAAAGATTCTGGATAAACAGGCTCAATAGTTTTTTTATCTGGTTGATCGGTCAAGTCAAATAAACTAAGCTGACCTTCTAGCGACTGTTGTTTAGATTTTTGGATACTATTCATAAAATCTTCATGCACTGCCATCAATTTGACACGTGGTACATCAAAACAATCTAAAGCTGACGATTTGATCAAAGATTCAACAACCTTTCGATTTACCTCCAAATCACTAATACGTCTAATAAAATCACCAAAACTAGTAAATTTTCCATTTTCTTCTCGTTCAGAAATAACTTGCGAAATGGCTTTTGTACCAACATTTTTAATTGCACCTAAAGCAAAATGGATAGTCCCATCTTTAGCAAAAAATCTAGTCTGGCTTTCATTAATACAAGGTGGTAAAACTGGAATATTGGCTTTTCTACATACCTGGATGTAATCAGAGGCTTTGTCTAAATTACCTAGAAAAGAATTAAGCAAAGCAGCCATAAATTCAACTGGATAATAATACCTAAGCCAAGCTGTTTGGTAAGCTAAGACAGCATAACCTGCAGCATGTGATTTGTTAAAAGCATAGCCTGCAAAGGCTTCTACTTCATTAAAAATTTCATCTGCAATATTTTCAGGAACTCCATTTGCAACCGCGCCTTCAACTTTTCTTCCATTTTCATCTTCGCCGCCATAAATAAATAAATCTTTGTATTTACGTAAAATTTCAGGTTTCTTTTTTGACATTGCTCTTCTAACATTGTCAGATTGTCCCATAGAAAAACCAGCAAGATCTCTAACAATTTGCATTACTTGCTCTTGATAAATAATACAGCCATAAGTCATGTCAAGAATTGGCTCTAATAATTCATGGTCATAACTAATTGTTTCTGGATTATGCAGAGATTTAACATATTTTGGAATTTGTTCCATCGGACCAGGTCTAAACAATGATATGCCAGCAATAATATCCTCAAACTGTTTGGGCTTCATTTCTTTAATGAAAGATGTCATGCCGTTTGATTCCAACTGAAATACGCCAGCTGTATCACCTTCACTAAGCATTTTGTAAATGTTTTCATCATCAAATGGAATTTCATCAAAATTAATTTTGACCTTATGGTTTTTTAAAACCATCTCAGCAGTGTCACGCATTACTGTTAAAGTGCGTAAACCCAAAAAATCCATTTTGATAAGACCAATACTCTCAATAATATCTTTATCGTATTGAACTACTATGGCTTCATCATTGAGAGACAGAGGTGCTATTTCGGTAATTGGCACATCTGCTATGACAACTCCTGCTGCATGTGTTGAAGCATGTCTAGGCATACCTTCAAACTGCTTAGCTAAATCAATTATTTCCCTTGTTTGAGGCGAGCTATCGTAGGCATTTTTTAGATCAGTACTAATTTCCAAAGCTTGATCAATTGTGATGTTTAAAATATTGGGTATCATTTTGATGATTTTTGAGGTTTCAGCAAAAGGTACATCAAGTACACGGGCAACATCCCGAATTGACTGTCTAGCAGCCAAAGTTCCAAAAGTAATGATTTGGCAAACATGATCTGAACCATATTTTTCTGTGACATAATCAATGAGTTCGCCACGTCTTTCATAACAGAAATCCAAATCAAAATCTGGCATACTGACACGATCTGGATTCAAAAAACGCTCAAACAATAAGTTGAATTGTAAGGGATCAATGTTTGTGATTTTTAAAGCATAAGCAACCAATGAACCACCACCCGAACCTCTGCCCGGACCAACCATAATATTTTGTTCATGAGCAAAGCGTACAAAGTCCCAAACAATCAAAAAATAATCATTATAACCCATGGAATCAATAACGTTTAATTCGTGTTCTAATCGCTCAAAATACTCCTCATCCGACTTATCACTTTTTTTATTTTCAAGTCGTTCTTTTAAACCAGCAACAGCAATTTTCTTAATAAACTCAGCGCTAGTTGATTCATCTTCTGGCACAAATTTTGGTAGATGAATTTCATCAAAGGGAATTTCTAAATTACATAATTCAGTTATTTTTTGGGTGTTTTCTATAGCTTCAGGAACGTCAGCAAAATAATCTGCCATTTCCTCAGGAGATTTGATATAAAACTCATCGGTCTCCATTTGCATTCGGTCTTCATCTTTTAATTTTTTACCGGTTTGCATACATACTAGTACTTCATGTGCAATTGCAGATTCTTTTTTCAAATAATGACAGTCATTCGTAGCAACTAAAGGAATCTTCGTCTCGTGACTAATTTCTATTAAAGCTTGATTTAACTTTAATTGTTCTTCGAGATGATTTGCTTGAATTTCTAAATAATAATTTTCTTCACCAAAGAGTTGATAATATTTTAATGCAAGTTTTTTTGTTTCTTCAAATCCTTGGTTCAAAAAAGTACGAGCAATTTCGCCACTAAGGCATCCACTTAAGCAGATGAGTCCTTCATGATATTTTTCTAATAACTCGAAATCAATTCTAGGTCTATAATAAAAACCCTCTGTGTAGCCAAAAGATACTAATTTAATTAAATTTTTATATCCTTGTAAGTTTTTTGCAAGTAAAACCAGATGATAAGGTTTATTGTCAATGCCACTTACTTTGTCGAAACGACTTCTTGGGGCAACATAAACCTCACATCCGATAATTGGCTTTAGACCAGCATCTTTCATGGCTCGATAGAAATCGATTACACCATACATTACGCCATGATCTGTTATCGCACATGCGTCCATACCTAGTTCTTTTAGACGAGGTATCAAATCCTTTATTCGATTAGCCCCGTCTAAAAGACTATATTCGGTATGTAAATGTAAATGCGTAAATTGCATGTAACTCTGTTACTCTCCTAAGAGTTCTTCTATGTAATTAACTACAAAATCTTTATTTTTCTCTAAGTTTTCAGCCGCAACTTGCTCATCCTCATCATAAAAACCAAGATAAATTTTTAACTTTGGTTCTGTACCAGATGGACGAACTGCAAACCAATCTAGATCTCCTAATTCATAAAGTAGTACGTTGCTTTGTGGCAAATTGCTCTTCTCTGTCGTTCCGGTAACAAGATCTGTAACTTCATTATCTTGGAAGTCTTTTAATTGAGTTATTGGTAAATCTCCAATACCTTCTAATTTATTTTCACGAAGAGCGGACATAGCATTTGAAATTTGCTCGGCACCTTTGATCCCTGTTCTCTCAAGTGAAACAGTTACTTCGGATGCATATCCATATTTTTCAAAAATTTCAATCAACTTATCGTAAAGAGTTTTATTTTCCTCTGCAGCAACTGCAGCCATTTCTGCAATAATCATCACTGCTACAACTGCATCTTTATCTCTAACATCAGTACCAACTAAATAGCCAATACTTTCTTCAAAACCAAATTGGAAATGCTCATCACCATTTTCATCTCTTTCCAAAATTTGTTCTGCAATATTTTTGAAACCTGTCAATACTTCAGTCAAATCAGTATTATAATGAGCTGCAATTTTTCTGGTTAACTTACTAGAAACAATTGTGGTTACACAGAAAGAATTATCTGGCAAAATTCCTTTTTTAGTTTTTTGGCCAAGTATATATTCCATAATTAATAGGCCTATCTGATTACCTGTTAAGACAACAAAATCATCATCACTCGTTCTAACTGCAACACCTGTACGATCAGCATCTGGATCTGTAGCGATCAGAAGATCTGCTTCTTTTTCCTCAGCCAGTTCAATACCAAGCTTCATAGCATCTCTTTCTTCAGGATTTGGATAAGGTGCTGTTGGGAAATCACCATTTGGTTCAGATTGTTCCTCGACTATAAATATATTTTCAAAACCTAGAGTGTCTAAAATTCGTTTTACTGGTCTTAATCCTGTACCATAAAGCGGTGTATATGCTATTGCTAAATCTTTTTGTTTCTTAACAACTTCTGGATTAATAGCTAGATCTAGCAACATCTCATTATAGACTTTGTCAAACTCATCGCCCATTTCTTGCCATAATTCAGATTTCTGGGCTTCTTCAAAAGATTGAGCTGAATTCAAAATATTTGCGAAATCATCGCGCTCATTCATTTTGTTAAGAACTATTTCTGCTGGCTCTGCACCAAATTGTCCACCATCTTNGCCATAAGCTTTAAAGCCATTGTACATTTTAGGATTGTGGCTAGCAGTAATCATTACTCCACCACCACAATTGTAATGACGAATAGCAAAAGATAGCATTGGCGTAGGTCTTAGCACCTCAGAAAAGACAACACGTATGCCATAAGTAACAAAAATTCTACCTACCAACTCAGCAAACTCACGAGAGAAATGTCTTGAATCATATGATATTGCTAGACCTCTTTGACAAAATTCTTCACCTTTGTCTAAATAATATCTAGCAAAACCGTCGGCTGCTCTGGCAACAGTATAGTAGTTCATACGGTTTGTACCCGCACCTAATATTCCTCTAAGACCTGCGGTACCAAAACTCAAGTTTTTATAAAAACGATCTTCTATTTCATCAGTATCGTCCTTAATGGATAGCAATTCCGCTTTCGTTTCTTGATCCATATCAGGATCATTTAACCAAACTTCATAAATTTTTTTTGCTAAGCTCATGATAAGTCCTCCTTAAGTCAAGCTAATATGAGTATTGTAACATTTACTATTGTATCATTTATTTAGTTTTTCAGTTTATAAATTATTTTCTAATTATGTTGTTTGTTGATAAATGAAATTTAACGTCTTGATTGTAAAACCCCTCGAATCAATAACAAATAATCTCTTAAATCTGCTGCCTCTTCAAAAGCCAAATTAGCAGCAGCTTCTCGCATCAATTTTTCTTTTTCTGCTTGCATGTTTTTTAATTCAAAGTTAGATAATTCTTTGAGACCTGATTCGTCTAAATAATCTGTCTCTTCTTCAGCTAGTTCTAGTTTTTCTTTTTCATCTAGTTCATATGCTGTATCGACAACTTCATGAACAGCTTTCTTAATTGTTTTTGGAACTATCTTATGTTTATTATTAAATTCTTCTTGTATTTCTCGTCGACGATTAGTTTCGGTAATTGCTTTATACATAGATTCTGTTACTTCATCAGCATATAATATAACTCTACCATTCTCATTTCTTGCGGCTCTGCCAATCATCTGAATTAAGGAGGTTGTTGATCTCAAAAAACCTTCTCGATCTGCATCTAAAATAGCAATTAGAGACACTTCTGGTAAATCTAGACCCTCACGTAATAGATTTATTCCAACCAAAACATCAAACTTTCCTTCTCTTAATTCTTTCAAAATTTGCAAACGTTCAACTGTCTTGATATCAGAGTGCAAATACTTAACTTTATACCCTTCAATCATTAGATAATCGGTTAATTCCTCCGACATTCTTTTAGTTAAGGTAAGAATTAAAGTTCTTTCTCCTTTTTCAAGATTATTATTTATTTCGTGAGTTAGATCAGCCATTTGATCTTCAACTGGTCTAATTGAAATAGTTGGATCCAATAAACCAGTTGGACGATTAATTTGCTCAATATATTGACTAGAGTTTTCTTCTTCGTATTTTGCTGGCGTCGCAGAAACAAAAACTGTTTGACCCATTCTTTGCTCAAACTCGGTAAAATTTAAAGGACGATTATCTAGGGCAGATGGTAATCTAAAACCATAATCAACTAGTGACTGTTTTCTAGCTCGATCCCCATTGTACATTGCACCAATTTGAGGAACAGTGACATGCGATTCATCAATCATCAATAAATAATCGTCAGGGAAAAAATCAATAAGTGTATATGGAGGTACCCCTTCTTTTCTACCATCAAAATGTCTAGAATAATTTTCGATTCCTTTGCAGACTCCGGTTTCAAGCAACAATTCCATATCATAACGTGTTCTTTGCTCTAAACGATATGCTTCAACTATTTTACCTTCTTTATTTAAAGATTCTAGACGTTCTTCTAGCTCTGCTTGTATATCTCGAACGGCCCTTTTTGTGTTTTCATTACTAGTTGCATAGTGACTCGCAGGATAAATCTGGGTATAATTTCTACCTTGGATACTTCTATTTGTAATTGCCTCAATCTCTGTAATTCTATCTATTTCATCACCAAAGAATTCGATCCGAGTTATTATGTTTTCTGATGCTGCAGGAAAAACATCAATAATGTCGCCCCGCACACGGAAGGTTCCTCTTTTTAATTCAAAATCATTACGTAAGTATTGGATATTAATCAATTCTTCAATTACCTGTTCTCTTGATTTTTGCATACCCTGTCTTAAANTAACCATCATGCTTTGATAGGATTCTGGTGAGCCTANACCGTAAATACAAGAAACAGAAGCAACAACAATCACATCTCTACGCTCCAAGAGTGAAGATGTTGCAGAATGTCGCAAGCGATCAATTTCTTCATTAATCGAAGAATCTTTTTCGATATAAGTATCACTAGCAGCAATATAGGCTTCTGGTTGATAATAGTCATAATAGGATACAAAATATTCAACTGCATTATTTGGAAAAAAAGCAGAAAATTCTGCAGCTAACTGCCCTGCCAAAGTCTTGTTATGAGCTATGACCAAAGTTGGTTTTTGGGTTTTCTCAATAACATTTGCCATGGTAAATGTTTTACCCGAACCAGTAACTCCAACTAAAGTTTGACCCTGGTCACCTCGCTTAATTCCATCTACAATTTTCTTGATGGCTGCAGGTTGGTCACCACGCGGTTTATAATCTGAGACAATTTTAAATGGAGTATTTGTCATGCCCATTCNTCCATTTNAAACGGTTTTGATTTTTCTCTAATTAAATCTAAATCTTCCATTTTTTCTCTAACCATGACAAAGTCTTGCCACATATCAATCCTCTTTTTTGGATTACGTAGTAAATAAGCTGGATGAAAAGTAGGCATTATATGATAATCACCTTTTTTAATCCATTGTCCTCTTACTTGTGAGATTGGCGAGTTAGTATTAGTAAAATATTTATAAGCAGTTGCTCCAATTAACACAATAATTTTTGGTTTGACTAGACTAAATTGAGCAGCCAATAACTTTTTACATGCATTTGCTTCGTCTGGAGTCGGAGCACGATTTCCTGGTGGTCTGCATTTTACAATATTACAAATATGATAATCATTTTCTGTAAATTCTTGAGCTGTAAGTAAACTATCAAGTAATTTACCAGAGCGTCCAACAAATGGTTTTCCTAATCGGTCCTCCTCAGCTCCAGGGCCTTCACCTATCAACATTAAGTTAGCTTCAAGATTACCCCTAAAAACTACAACTTGATTTCTAGTTTGAAATAATTCGCACTCTTTGCAAGATTGACATGCTTGTAAAAATCCTTGCCAGGCTTTAGGTAGTTCATAAAAATCTTGATATTTGTTTTCCATTACTGCTCCATCTAATTTAGTGAATTTTTTATATTTGCTAAACAGCTGTTAGAAATAATACAAAAAATTAAGAATCTGCAATCATTATCTCTTGTTTTGCTCTTTGATATCAATACGAATTGCTTCGATTGCCGTACGAATTGCTAAATCTGTATCATGCTGGTGTGGATCTGAAAGTCCTTTTTTGGCTCGCTCTTGATTCCAAATTACATTCAAGACTGTAGCTGCTCTAGCGCCTAGAATTTGACTAACTATAAACAAGGTTGAGCTTTCCATTTCCGATCCCAAAACATTTGCTTTTAACCAGGCATCCCATTTATTTTGCAATTCATACCCAATTGGCATTTCGTGAGGACTATGTTGCCCATAAAATGAATCTTTGCATTGAACAATGCCAGTATGAAATTTAGAATTCATGTTTTTTGCTGCAGTAACTAGTGCAGAAGTCAATTCGAAGTTTGCAACAGCCGGAAATTCCATAGGAACATATTCATTTGGCGTTCCATCCATACGCACTGCACCAGTAGCAATAATTAAATCTCCGCCTTGGACTTCTAAATTCATACCACCGCAAGTTCCTACACGTATAAAATTAGTAACACCTGTTTTATAAAGCTCTTCAACAGCAATTGCTGTTGAGGCACCACCAATACCTGTTGACATAACCAAAATACCCTCATTCTCTAACTGCCCTATCCAACTAGTATATTCACGCTTTTGAGATAGAAATTTTGGCTCTTCTAAATATGCAGCAATTTTTTCAACCCTTCCAGGATCACCTGGCAAAATAGCATATTTAGCTTGATGACTGGCATCCAAATTTATGTGATATTGTTTAGTCATTATTTATCTCCTCACTTTTTAGCTTCGAACTTTATACAGTTGATAAAGGAATAAATTATAAGGAAAATGTCTCTGGTAATAATTCACCAATTGTATACCTTTTGTAATCTTTTTTGTTTTTAGCACAAATCACAATAAAATCCGGTTCACAAAACTCAGCTAAAACTTGTCGACAGATGCCACATGGAAATGCGTAGTCCGCTTCTCCTTGTGAACCAATGCCATTTACTGCAATAGCTTTAAATTGTTTTTCTCCCTCCGATATTGCTTTGAATATGGCAGTTCTTTCTGCACAATTAGTTGCACCATAAGTAGCATTTTCTATATTGCAACCAGTGAATAGCGTGCCATCTATAGTAAGAAGCGCCGCCCCCACACTATAATTTGAATAAGGGGAGTAACTGTTGTGAGTTGCTTCTATAGCTGCATCTATCAAATTTTCTATTTCACTTCTTTCCATTTCAAAGCTCCCTTTCACACTCTTCATTGTATTATTACACAATTGAAATGAGATGTGTAATAACTTGTAAGTTTAATCAAATCAAGATATAGGTTCTATTAACTAAAAAGTAGCAAAACTATTTTTTACTAAAAGTGATATTGATTCTCTCTAAATTTGCACTTTTCTAAATGGTATCTATAACATTTTTTTTAGCTATGAATACAGATTCTTCTTTTATCATTCTCTGTTCTACTTAAAAATCCAAATCTGGCTCGTCTTTATCTAAATTGTTTTTGGTTTGGATTATTTCTAAATAATTTTTAAGTTCTTTAAGTTCATATTTAGCTAATAGTGTAACTAATTCGTTAGGTGTATTGTTCATATGATAATCATCAAAACAAGCATAGTATTGCTCTCTATTCTCATATTTAATATTGATGGGTAGTAAGCCTGTTTTTATAAGTTCTAAATTTAAAATTAATCTCCCTGTTCGACCGTTCCCATCGATGAATGGATGGATGGCTTCAAATTCTAAATGAAAAAG
>JGI24708J26588_10001630_pt1 | contig 17639 bp, 18 predicted proteins | sample BioPla1DNA2_FD_26588 | JGI IMG/M metagenome (IMG submission 26588) | reverse complement strand
GAACAGGTGCGCCGCGAATGTGAACTGCTCTGGGGAGAGGACAGCATTGCCGTGGGCAATCCCCTGGAAAGTTGGCGGGAGTCCATGAAGCACATGCAGCGCTATGCCTTCATCATCGGCCTGCTGGCTTCGGTGGGGCTGGTGATTGCCGTGATCAACATCCTCAATCTGATGCTGGCCCGGGTGCTGAAGCGCACCAAATCCATCGGGCTGTCCATGGCCCTGGGCAGTTCACGGCGGCAGGTGTTCCGGCAGTTCATGATGGAAGCGTTGTTCCTGGGCTTGGTGGGTGCGCTGGTGGGTATTCTCCTTTCCTATGGCTTTGCCGTGCTCCTGGAGAGGGGATATGGCGCCTTCGCAGCCGGAAAAGGGGGTGCCCGGGTGGGCCTAGGCATAGTCATGGGCTTTCTGGTGAGCCTTTTGTTCGGCGTCTACCCGGCCTACCTGGGTTCCCGCACCAACCCCGTGGACGCCCTGCGCATAGACTGAGGGGAGGAAGATGATGGACACACTCAGATTTACTTGGAGGATTATCAGAAAGCGGCCTTTGCGCTCCCTGCTCACCGTTTTGCAGGTGGCGCTGGGGGTGTGGATTGTGGCGGTCATCTTGTCCCTGAACTTCGGCGCTTCAGGAAGCATCGATTCTGCGAACAGGGCCTTCGGCGATTCCTTGGCTAAAATTTCCGTGTCTCGGTACCAGGAATTCGATGGAGAAATGTTGATGGTAGGCTCCACCAGTAACCTGCGGTACGAGGACATGGTCAGGGTCCTGGAGAGCGAGTACGTTGAGCAGGCCTTTATCTTGGAAGAGCGCTGGATGACCAGCATCATTGTAGATGGCAATGTCTACACCGTGCAGACACAGGCCGAAGTCACTTCCGACTATGCGGAGGCGGTGGGGCTGGAGATAGTGGAAGGGCAGTTTTTCACCAAAGCAGATGAAGAGCAGAAGAGCAGGGTAGTCTTGGTTTCAGATGTGGTGGCTAAACAGCTCTGGCCCAACCAGTCAGCCTTGGGGAAAGTGATCGATCTCGGCGATTTTGGGGAAGGCAACATGGAGTTTGAGGTCATCGGCGTTTACAAGNTGCTGCCGCCGCTTGTGGAGTCATTTATCACCCGAGCTCACCTCCTCTTTCCCCTGGGCTCCACCACTGTGTGGGTTTCCCTTGACGACTATGAGCCCCATTACATGAACNTTTTTGTCAAGGCCAAACCAGGCAGAATTTACGAAGCTGTGGAGGATGCCCGGACCCTGCTGGCAGACCGGGCTTTGGACAACATGGAGGTCAACGGAGAGTACCTGCAGGATTCCAATCGTTACTTGACGGAACAGCTCAAGACGATCACCCTTTTTCTGGGGGCCTTCGCCTTCATAGCGGTTTTGGTCAGTGCCATCGGTATTTTAAGCATNATGCTGGTGAGCGTGGTGGAAAGGACACGGGAAATTGGGCTGAGGCAGGCTTTGGGAGCTTCCAAGCGGATTATCGTGGGGCAGATCCTCAACGAATCCCTGGTGTTTTCCGCTGCCGGTTCGGTGCTGGGGCTGATCGCGGCNTACTTTACTGCACCCGCGCTGATCAGCACCATCTTGGAGGAGGCCATCTACACGAGCCTATCCGACGTGGGAGGGCTGCACCCCCACGCTGCTGCGCTGGCGCTGCTTGTGGCCGTCGTCATGGGTCAGCTCTTTGGCCTTTATCCGGCCTGGCAGGCGGCGAAAATGGCGCCAGTGGATGCGCTGCGGGAAGGGTGATCCATAGNGCTTCAGGCTTTGACAACGGACCTTAACTCCTCTATACTTACCTTAAAGTTTCTTTTTGCTAGTATGTGCGGGGAAGGAAGTTGTCTGTGAAGCAGCCGCTACTCGCTTTGGTTGAACTGAACAAGTACTACGGAGATGTCCATGTCCTAAAAGACGTATCCTTTGACATCAATGAAGGGGAGTTCTTGACTCTCTTGGGGCCTTCTGGCTGCGGAAAAACCACTGCTGCGCTGCATCGCGGGGCTGGAGCGCATCCAGTCGGGGGACATTCTGCTTGCAGGTACCTCCATCAAAGAGCTGGCCCCCAACAAGCGCAATGTGAACACGGTCTTTCAAAACTACGCCCTTTTTCCCCATTTCAATGTGTATGATAATATTGCCTACGGCCCCCGCATGAAGAAGTCTATGGGTGAGGCCGAGCTGAAGACAAAAGTAGCAGAAGTGCTGGAGCTCGTGCAGATGTCCGGCTATGAGCAGCGCATGCCCCACCAGCTTTCCGGGGGCCAGCGGCAGAGGATAGCCATTGCCAGGGCCCTGATCAACGAACCGGCCATTCTGCTTTTGGATGAGCCTTTAGGTGCCCTGGATTTAAAACTGCGCAAACACATGCAGACGGAGCTGGCGAGGCTGCAGCGCAAGACGGGCACCACCTTTGTTTACGTCACCCATGATCAAGAAGAAGCGCTGAACATGTCAGACCGCATTGTTGTCATTGATCAAGGGCAGGTGCAGCAGCTGGGGAGCCCAAGGGAGATTTACAACAACCCCGCCAACCTTTTTGTCACAAGCTTCATTGGGGACCGCAACATCTTCCCCGTTGAGGTGCTCCAGGTTGGAGACGACTACTCCCAGGTGAGGTTGGGTGAAGAGGTGGTTGCTGTACGCAGCTCGCCCAGTGCCCGCGGCGCCTTGACCGCTGATGACGAGGCGGTTTTGGCCATCCTTATGGACAAAATGCGCATCTCCTGCGAGCAGGTGGATAACGCCTTCCGGGGAGAGGTTGTTTCCATCCACTACGCAGGATCCCAGATCAGAATTGAGGTTCGGGTTGCGGGCAGGATCCTCACCGTTGTGGAGTACCAGAAGCTGGAATGCGAGTGCCAGGTGGGGGATTCCGTCTTCGTATCCTGGGAAGAAAGCGGAGCTTATCTGCTCCCCCAGGAAGACGGCTGGGAAGAGAGAGGTTTGTAAGATGAAGACCTGGAAGCGAAACCTGCTGGCCGTNCCNATNNTGGTTTGGATCGGGCTTTTAGTGGGTATCCCCATGGTTCTTGTTGTCGCCCTGAGCTTTTTGTCCAGGGACCACTTGGGCAATATCGTCTACCAGTTTACACTGGACAACTACCGCCGGGTGCTGGACCCTATTTACTTGCGGGTGTTCCTAAACTCCCTGCTGCTGGCTCTGCTCACCGGTTTGATTACGCTGCTCGTGGGTTACCCTGTGGCTTATATCACCTCCAACTTGCCGCCCCGCCGCCGCGCCCTGGCCTTGGGCTTGATCATGCTGCCCTTTTGGATCTCCAGCTTGCTCAGGACCTACGGCTGGATGATTCTTTTGGGGAATGCGGGCTTGATCAATAACGTGCTGCTGGCACTAAAGATCATTGACAAACCCCTTCCCATGATGTACAAATTCAGTACCAGCCTTGTTGGTACTGCTTACATGCTCATGCCCTTTATGATCGTTGCGGTTTTCAACTCCGTGGACAAACTCGACCGTTCGCTCCTGGAAGCATCCTACGATCTGGGGGCAAGCAAATGGAAGACGTTCTTCCACATCACTGTGCCCCTCACCCTGCCGGGCATTGCAGGCGGATTCACCCTGGTGTTCATCCCCGCACTGGGCCTCTACTTTGTTTCCGACCTCTTAGGGGGAGGGAACACGGTCTTTCTTGGCAACCTGATCCACACCATGGCCACCCGGGGCAGGAACAGGCCCCTGGCCGCCGCCTTCTCCATGGGGATGATTGCCCTGGTGCTCATGGTCCTTTCCCTGTACATGAAGGCCAGTAAGGACAAGACGGGGGAGGGGTTGTTTCAATGAAGGCTAAAGCGAGTGGCTTCGGCATTTTCTACTTGTCGCTGTTCTTTGTTGTCTTGTACCTGCCTGTGCTCAGCGTAGTGCTCTACTCCTTCAATGCCAGCTCTTCCACGGCGCAGTGGACCGGCTGGACCTTGGATTGGTACGGCAGCTGTTCAGCGACCGGGTGATTGCCCAGGCCTTTAGGGTAAGCATCCAAGTTGCGGTCCTGACCGCCCTGCTCTCAGCTGTGCTCGGCACTTTCACGGCAGTGATCTCCCTGTGGGTCACCAACCGCACCAAAAAGGCCATCCAGGGGATGATGATTCTGCCTTTGATCGTCCCCGAAGTGGCACTGGGCGTGTCGCTGCTCTTCTTTTTCAACGCTCTGCGCCTGCCCTTCGGGATCCTGACCTTGGTGCTTTCCCATTCTCTTTTCTGCGTACCTTACGTATACATTATGGTGCGGCTGCGGCTGCAGGAGATCGATGTATCCATTATCGAGTCCGCCTTAGATTTGGGGGCCAGCCGGCGGCAGATGGTCAGGACCATCATTCTCCCCCTGGTTGCCCCGTCCATTGTCACCGCAGCGCTGCTGTGCCTGGCCATGTCCCTGGATGATGTGATCATCTCCACCTACATGTCAGGCCCGCGCAGCACAACCCTGCCGGTGCACATTTTCTCCATGATGCGTGTGGGCGTGACCCCTAAAGTCAATGCCCTCTGCAGCTTGATTCTGATGGGAACATTCTTGATNATTGGATTCAGTCAACTCATTACCAAGAAGAGGAGGTTTTCCTAGTGAACAGGAGAAGCGCTGTACTACTTGTTGCCGTTGTTCTGGTCCTTGCCGCTGCTGGCGCAGCGGGAGCCAAAGAGGGGGAGATCACCCTCATGACCTGGGGCGGCGATTTCATCCCCCGGGAGATNATCCAGGAGTTCGAACAGGAAACGGGCATCAGAGTTCATTACAAAGAAGCACCCTCCAACGAAGACATGCAGTCCCTGTTGGAAGCCAATCCCGATCAATATGATCTGTTGGTAGTTACCGATTACATGGTGGACATTCTCAGGCAAAACGGCGTGCTGGAAGTGCTGGATAAGACCAAGATGCCCAACTACGCCAACATCAACCCGGTGTACCTGGGCAACTACTACGATCCCACCAGCGAGTANTCCATCCCCTATGCCATCTCCATCTCTCTCCTTTTAGTCAACCACGAAGAGGTGGAGAAGCTGGGCGCCAAACCCATCACAACGTACAGTGACCTCTGGCAGCCAGAGCTGCGAGGCAAAGTGGTTGTGGTGGATTGGTCCGTGGAGATCATGGGCGTTGCCCTCAAGTCGCTGGGCTATGAGTACAATGAGACGGACCCGGCGAAGGTTGCTGAAGCCCGGGATAGGCTGTTTGCCCTGAAGCCNAACATCGTGCGTTTTGAAACCAACACTCCAGAAGACTCCCTGATCAACGGCGAGGCTGTTGCTGGTTTCATGTATTCCAACCAAGCTGTCAAGGGCAACGCCGCGGATCCCAAACTGCAGCCGGTCTTCCCAACGGAAGGTATGCCCATCTTCATCGACAGCTGGGTTATGAGTAAGGAGGCACCCAACAAAGACGGTGCCTACAAGTTCCTGGACTTCATCATGAGGCCGGAGATAGCAGCTAGAATTGCCGACCTTACCAAATTCACCACGCCAAACAAGGCAGCGGAACCCTTCTTGCCAGACTACTACAGGGACAATCCCATGCTCAATCTGGCAGATGAGGTGGTGGAGAACACCAGCTTCTACATTGGGGTGGACAAAGTACTGGTGGAATACGAACACATTTACGTGGAGTTTAAGCTCAGATAGCAGCAAGAGCCTAGGGTACCATCCCTAGGCTCTCCTTATGTCAGGGTGCAGACTGCTTCATGGAGAGACTGATCCTTCCCAAGTCTGCATCTACGCTGAGTACGCGCACGGTGACTATATCCCCCACCTGGACTACTTCGGTGGGATGGCGCACATAGGCGTCGCTGAGCTGGGAGATATGCACCAGCCCCGCCTTGTTCACGCCGATGTCCACGAATGCTCCGAAATCCACAACATTCTGCACGGTGCCCTGGAGGACCATGCCCGGCCTTAAGTCCTCGAGAGTGAGCACATCAGCCCTAAACAACGGCGGCGGCAGCTCATCCCGGGGATCGCGCCCGGGCTGGCCCAAAGTGGCGATGATATCCCGCACCGTGGGCACTCCCGCCCCCAGTTCTTCCGCCACCTTTTCCACATTAAGGGTCTTGAGCTTCTCCCGAATCTGGCTGAGGGTCTCCTTATCCCGCAGATCGTCTGGGCCAGCCCCGATCAGTTTCAGAATCTGTCTGGCCAGGGAATAGGATTCGGGGTGCACCGCGGTGTTGTCCAAAGGCTCTGTGCCTTCTGAGATGCGCAGAAAGCCCGCGGCCTGTTCGAAAGTCTTGGGGCCGATGCCCTTGACCTTCTTCAATTCCGCCCTGGTCAGGAAGATCCCACTTTCCTCCCGGTGATCCACTATGGCCTGGGCGGTTTTGGCGGACAAACCGGATACATACTTCAAAAGGGCGCTGGATGCGGTATTCAGGTTGACGCCCACATGGTTCACGCAGCTTTCCACCACGGAATCCAAGGTGCCAGCCAGCTCTTTCTGGTTCACATCGTGCTGGTACTGGCCCACACCCAGGGACTTGGGCTCGATTTTCACCAGTTCCGCCAGGGGATCCTGCACCCTGCGGGCGATGGACACTGCTCCCCGCATGGAAACGTCCAGCTCAGGGAACTCCCGGCGAGCCAGTTCGGAGGCTGAATAGACGGAAGCGCCCGCTTCGTTGATCACCAGGTACTGCACCCGCGGGCAGTGGGTTTTGATCAGCTCTGCCACGAGCCTTTCCGTTTCCCGGCTGGCAGTGCCGTTGCCGATGGTGATCAGGTTGATGCCATGCTTCTCCACCAGAGCTGCCAGGGTCTGAAGCGCCTCTGCCCACCTGCGCTGGGGTTCGTGGGGATAGATGGTGGTATACTCCAGGAGCTGTCCGAACTCGTCCACCACCGCCGCTTTGCAGCCAGTGCGGAAGGCGGGGTCGATACCCAGCACCCTGCGGCCCCGCACTGGGCTTTGCATCAACAGATCCCTCAGGTTCTTGGCGAAGATCTCAATGGCGTGCTCTTCTGCCTTTTCCGTGAGGGCATTCCTGATTTCCCGCTCCAAACTGGGGCCCAACAGGCGTGCATAACCATCTTCAATGGCTGCCCGCAGGTAACTAGCCGCGGGGGAGGCGCCGTTTGTAATGATCTCCCTGCTGAGCAGGGAGAAAATGCGCTCCAGATCGGCCACCACTTTGACCCTCAATACGCCCAGCCGTTCGCCGCGGTTGATGGCCAAAACGCGGTGGGGAGGAATCTTGGCTGCATCCTCAACATAATCAAAGTACATCTTAAACTCGTCCGCTTCGGGGATGTCCTCGTCGGTTCTTTCAGTAACCAGCAGACCGGTATCGTAGATAAACTTGCGGATCAGAGCCCGGTGGGCAGGGTCATCGGCAAACTGCTCCGCGAGGATATCCTGCGCCCCCTGGAGGGCTTCTTCCACACTGGCCACCTCATCGCTGAGGAAGGGTGCGGCCAAGTGCCTTGGATCCTCGGCCTGCTGGGCCAAGAGCAGCTCCGCCAGGGGTTCCAGACCCTTTTCCTTGGCCACGGATGCCCTGGTTTTGCGTTTGGGTCTGAAGGGGCGGTAAAGATCCTCCAGTTCCTGCAGGGAAGCCGCGGCCTGGATTGAGCTGCTGATTTCCGGAGTAAGCTTGCCCTGGGCCTCAATGAGGCGGGTTATCTCCGCTTTGCGGTTTTGGAGACTGCGCAGGTAATCCAGGCGTTCTGCAAGGGTCCTGAGCACAGTCTCGTCCAGCTCCCCCGTGGCTTCTTTGCGGTAGCGGGCGATGAAGGGTATGGTGTTGCCCTCATCCAGGAGCCGGACAGTGTTTTCCACCTGCTGGGGCTTGAGCCCCAGCTCTGCTGCGAGCTGTTGTATGATTTCCATGTTGATCTCTCCTCCGTGCTTAGAATAGCAGAACTGGAAGGAAGATGCAAAGAAATGTGGAACCCTAAGGCGAGGTGGTAATATGCTGGCAGAGTATAGGACGGTGGCGCAGGAGGCGGAGATTACCCTTATCGAAAAGAAGTCGAAATTCATCGCCCGCATCAAGCCCGTCCAGACCCGGGAAGAAGCGGAAGCGTTCCTTGAGGAAGTGCGCAAGGAGCATTGGAACGCCACCCACAATGTGCCGGCTTATATCATAGGCATGAACCAAGAGATCCAGAAATACAGTGATGACAATGAACCAAGCGGTACCGCGGGCTTGCCAGTCCTGGAGGTTCTCAAGGCCCATGAGCTGGTCAATACCGCCATCGTGGTTACCCGCTACTTCGGCGGCATCCTTTTGGGTAGGGGAGGGTTGGTCCGTGCTTACGGCGGAGCAGCCAGGGAGGCCGTGCTGGCTGCCGGCATCGTGCGTATGGTACCCGCTGTGGAAGTGGGCATTACAGTGGACTATACCCATGCGGGGAGGATCCAAAATGAGCTGCTCACCCAGGGGGTTTTCCTAGCTGACACGGAGTACCTTGAGCACGTGACCTTCCACGTACTGCTCCTGCCCCAGGAAAGGGAGGCCCTGCGTCAGCTGATCCAGGAGCATACTGCCAATGATTTCCAGTGGCGGGAGGGGCAGGAAGTGTACCGGGCCCTTCCGCTGGCAGAGAGTTGAGAAGGGGAGTGAAGGCCATGACCAAGTTGACCCGGACATCTGCGCCCTGGCTCTATCCGCTGCCGCCGGTTCTGGTGAGCTGCGAGCATAACGGGCGGGCCAACATCATCACCCTGGCCTGGGCAGGAGTGGCCTGTTCGGATCCAGCAATAATCAGCGTGGGCATTCGCCCGCAGCGTTACTCGTATGATATAATTAAGCAATCAGGTGAATTCGTGGTGAACATACCCAAGGCATCCCAGGTGGAGCTGGTAGACTTCTGCGGTAATGTCAGCGGCCGGGAAGTTGATAAGTTTGCCCGCTGCGGCTTCACTGCGCAGCCCGGCCAGTTCGTGAAGGCGCCGCTGATCGCGGAGTGTCCGGTGAATCTGGAGTGCAAGGTCGTTCAGGTGCTCGCCCTGGGGAGCCATGAGCTGTTTTTGGGGGAAATCCTCTCCGTGCATTACGATGGGCAGTATGCAGCGAATCAGCGCTTTGACCTCAGCCAAGCCGATGCCCTCGTTTACGGGCTCAATGGTTATTACCGGCTGGGTGAAGCGTTGGGGCGCCACGGACAGTGGATCAGAGAAGAGAGGTAGGAGATGGAAAAAAGCAGGAAGTTCTTAAGTTTGGGCGTATTTCTTGTCTGTGCCTTCATTCTGACTGGTTCGGCTTGGGCCGCGTTTCCTAAACCCCAGGGTTTTGTGAACGATTTTGCCAATGTGCTCGATCGACGCAGCCAATCGGAACTGGAGATCCTGGCTGAGCAGCTGAAAAAAGACCAGGGGATCGAACTGGCGGTGGTTACGGTGGCCACCACGGAGCCCATGGATCCCAAGGAATACACCACGGGGCTGTTCAACGATTGGAAAATTGGCGGTCCCGAAGACAGCGGCCTTTTGCTCTTGCTGGCCGTTGCGGAGCGGGCTATTGAAGTTGAACCCGGCTACGGCCTGGAGGGAGTCCTNCCCGACGGCCTCATTGGGGCGGTCATCGATCAGGAGGGCATGCCCCATTTCAAAGAGGGGAACTACGGGGCAGGGCTGACAGCCATGGCCAAGGCCTATGCCAGTATTCTAGCCGGCGAAGAGTTTGAGATTGCTGAGGAAAATANGCCGGATTTCGGGTGGCTGTTTTCGTTTCTCATTTTTCTCCTCATCGTGCTGCTACTGCGCCGCAATCGCTTCTACCCGCCGAGGGGAAGCGGCGGGATCGGTGGTGGCGGAGGCTCGGGCAGAAGGACCATATTCATCCCTGGCCCCACCATAGGCGGTCCGCGCATGCCTACGGGTAGACCGTCCGGTGGCTTTGGAGGGTTTGGGGGAGGACGCAGCGGCGGCGGCGGTGCAGGACGAAGATTCTAAGGAAGGAAAAGGAGAGTGGAGAGCATGAAAAAAGGAACCATAGTGCTGATAGTCATTGCAGCAGTCATTATCCTTCTTGGTGCCAGGGTTATCTCCAGTTACAATCAGTTAGTGGAATTGGAGCAAAACGTGGAAGGCCGTTGGGCGCAGGTGGAAAACCAGCTGCAGCGGCGGGCAGATTTGATCCCCAATTTGGTAGAGACTGTTAAGGGCTATGCCAGCCATGAGCAGCAAGTTTTTGCCGATGTTGCCGAAGCCCGTTCGCGCTTGCTGGCGGCCAGGACCCCTGAAGATCAGATGGAGGCCAATGCGAGCCTGGACTCCGCTCTCGGCAGACTCCTTGCCATCAGCGAAGCTTACCCGCAATTGAAGGCCGATACCAGCTTTATCCGCCTTCAAGATGAGCTTGCGGGCACAGAGAACCGCATAGCCACGGAGCGGATGCGCTTCAATGAGTCTGTGCAGACGTGGAACACCACCATCAGGCGTTTCCCCATGAACCTGCTGGCCGGCATGTTCGGCAAGGAGCCCAAGCGCTTCTTCGAAGCATCGCCAGGCGCCCAAGAAGTACCGCAGGTTAGTTTCTAAAAGATAAGGCACTCTCCGCTGGAGAGTGCCTCTTTAGAAACCAAAAACGGGCAGGGGAGTGGTGGTGTGCTCCCGCAGGGCATCTAGGTCCACAGGGGGGATATTGTCGCGGAAGTAATGCAGTACCTGCAGTGCTTCTGCAGGATGTGCGGTGCCCCCCCAAACCACGAGCTTGGTTAACTGCGCAGGATGCTGGATGCCGTAGATGGGCTGGCCTGATTCATCGTGATCCAAGGGCAGCAGCAGTCCCTGCTCGGTGAAATAATTNAAGCGTTCTTCGGAGAGGGAAATCACATCTGGTGCCTCTCCCGCAGCGATCAACACCACCAGCTTGGGATCCATGGTTCCCGGCGGGAGGAGCTGCAGATCGATGTAGATCTCCTCGTGGGATGCGTTCCAGGTTTCGGCCAACTCCGTCATGACCGCATCGACTTCGTAGGAAGCCTCCGCCAAAAACGCGATTTTTATCCTGCCCATGGCCGGATCCGGGGGCTGGGGGCGGAAGATCAGATAAAGGATCAGGGCGGCTGCCGCCAGGATGATNCCCGCGATAACTTTCATAGATACGGGGGGTGGAGGGCCGTCCCCTTTCGGCCGTTCGCCCAGGACAACCTGTGCCAGCTGAGGACAACCGGCTTTGCCGCAGCCCCCTTTACTCTTCCAGCAATCCGCGTGCTGCACACTGCGGCAGCGCGGGCAGACCACTACCTCATCCCGGGCGCTGATGGCCTCGCCGCACAGGACACAGGGCTGGCCCGCGTAAGCCTCTCCCGATGTGATTTTTTCAGTTTTTCCAGCCATAGATTATCTCCCCAAATACCAAAGATCGTATAGTATGGTATTATTGATATTGTAACACTTTGTCCCAGCTCTGCCAATTGACAGGGGTTGGGGAAGAGGAGTGGTGGCTCTGAGGCCGCAGGTGGAAATCTACACTGACGGTGCATGCAGCGGAAACCCGGGTCCCGGAGGATGGGGAGCCATCCTGCTCTATGGTCCCCATGAAAAAGAGATCTCGGGCTTCGAAGCCATGACTACTAACCAGCGCATGGAGCTCACGGCGGCCATCAAGGCTTTGGAGAGCTTAAAAAGACCCTGCAGGGTTAAGCTTTACTCAGACAGCGCTTACTTGATCAACGCCTTCACCCAGGGGTGGATTGAGAATTGGCGCAGGAATGGATGGCTCAATGCCCAGAAAAAGCCGGTGAGCAACGCGGACCTGTGGCGGCGGCTNGNGGACCTTGCGGAAATCCACGAGATCCAGTGGATTAAAGTTAAGGGACACAGCGATAATAAGTATAATAACCGTTGCGACGCTCTGGCCCGGGCTGCCATTGAAGCGGGGCGTTAGGGGGTGCAGCAGGCAGTGCAGAGAGATTACAAGGAACTGTTGGAAGAAATCAAGGAGATTACCACGGCAGATGGGTTTGTCTCTTCATGTCTGGAGATCAAAGAAAGCCTGTTCTTTTATGAACTGGAGCTGGTGCTGGCGGCCTACACTGCTTCCCTGGAGCTGCTGGCGGTGGCTGCTCTGCTCAACGCCGCGCTGAAAAGCAGGCGCGACCTGCTCAGAGCCCGGGCTGAAGTGGAGCGCTGTGTGGACACTCTCTTGGCGGATCTGACCAAGTTCCAGTTCCCCTTAGATATCCAGTATGTTGTGGATCGGTTTTTGCAGGGCCCGGCGCCGCGCATCCGCTGGAGGTTTGCGGTCTACAGGGAGATGATCAAGGCTTATGCGTCCCTTGATGAAGCTGCGCCTGATGATCTGGATGCCCTGCTGCGCAGGGCCCACAAGGCAATACAGGGAACGGAAGCAGACTTCGGCCCCAGGCTCGCGGCTGTGCTGGGGCAGGTGGGGGCCAGAATGCTGAGGGGCGCCCGTCTGAGGCCCATTTGGGTGCAGGTGAGCCATCCACGCATCCAGGTGGTCCTGTCTGGCCTGCAGACCCTGGTGAACAACCTGCGCGTCACCCCCTACCTCAACTACCCCTTGGAAGATCTGGCCACGGAGAGACAGAAGCGCCGGAAGGTGAAGGGCAATGTGGTGGCGGACTTGGGGGTGTTCCGCAATTTCCGGCAGGGGGGATCAGGCTACACGGAGCTGAACATCGCCTTTGAACGTGATGAATATGATCACTTCCTGGAGGGCTTTTTCACTGGCTTTCAGTATCTGGATGTGGAACCTGACCAGACGGTGGTGGACTTGATCACCATGATTTTCGAAGCCCGTTCCGTCCACCTGGGGGTGGACGGCCGTTTCCTGCTCAGGCTTATGGTGTACTGCAGCCGCTGGAAGCTGAGCCAGGTGAGCGATGCCGTCCTGGAGCTCCTGGCTGAGCTGGATTGGGAAGATCCGCTCTTTTACGAGTCTTGGTCCCTGCTTAAATCCCTGGCGGGCAAAGCTCTGCCTGCCATGCGCCGCTTTGCCAGGGCTAACCCGGAATCGCCGCTCCTTCCCTATCTCGCCCTCTTTTTGAGCAGCGGTCCGCCCAGCAAGCGCAGGTGGAGCCTGCTGAAGGAGATCTTCGAGCATTACCCCGATGACAATGAGGACAAGGCCCATATCGCCCTGTCCATTGCCCGGTACGGGGGAGAGGATGCCGTGGCCTTTCTGGAACAGGTGCTCACCGCTGACAAGAACGCCAACGGGTCCTACCGCAGGGAACTGGAGAAGGCCCTGGCCGCAGCAAAACAACAGACGGTAAATTAATCCATTTCCGACACGGCCCAGGCCGCAGCCTCTTTCACCATGGGGCTGGGGTGCTCGCGGGCCGTCTTTTTTAGGGCCGGGAGAGCTTCCCTAATGCCCTGATTTCCCAGGACAATGCAGGCGTTGCGCTGGAGGATGTTCTTGCCGCGCCAGCTCAAACTGGTTCGGCCGAACATCTCCTTAAACTCTCGTTTGTTCAGATCCAGGAGGGGCAGGAGGGGAACGTGGGGGCCCACCAGCGGTGCAAACTCCTCGTGCCGCGTTAGGACAGCCTCCTTATTCACGGGGCAGACCTGCTGGCAGGTGTCGCAGCCCCAGAGCCTGCTCCCTAGTTTACTACGGAATTCCAGGGGGATGGATCCGGACATCTGAGTGAGGTAAGACAAACAGCGCTGGGGTTTGATCTTGCCAGGGGCCAAAAGCGCCCCCGTGGGACAGGCCCGGATGCACAGATCACAGTGGACAGGGCATGACCAATNGCCCTGCCCCGTGTGGCTCATGGACGCCAGTTCCACATCAACCAGCACTGCGCCTAAAAACACCCAGGACCCAAAGGGGGGCACGTAGACCGCGCAGTTGCTGCCGGGAAAGCCAAGGCCCGCTTCCACGGCCAGGGCCCTGTCCACCAAGAAACTGGTGTCAACGGCTTTGCTGCATTCCCGGGCTCCATGGTGCTCGGTGAGATAGCGTATGAGTTTTTCCATGCGCTCCTGGAGGACGCGGTGATAATCCAGTCCCCAGGCGGAACGGGAGATGGTGCCGTGCAGGGGAGGAACGGGACCGGGGGGTCCGGTGTTGTAGCTCACAGCCAGGGCAATGACCGCTTTGGCGCTTTGCTGCAGGTTCCTGGGATCAACGCGCTTTTCCACATCCGGATCCACAAACTCCGGGTAGCGGCCTTCCTCCTGGGCTTGGCGGAGAATGGCCAGCATCTGCCCTGAAGGCCGCGCCGGCATAACGGCAAAGGCATCAAACCCTGCCTCCCGGATCACTTTGCCCAAAGCATCAAGGGATTCCCTGTCCATGCCGCCTTCCTCCTGCCTATTGTTTCTTGAAAAACAAAGAGGAGCTCGCGCTCCCCTTACCAGTCTATCTAATTGGCTGCTTCCACCGCAACAACCTCGGGAATTTCCTGCTTGAGAATGCGCTCAATGCCGGCCTTGAGAGTAAGCTGGGACATGGGGCACCCCACGCAAGCGCCGGTCAGTCTCACCTTGACTACGTTGTCAGGACTGATCTCAACCAGCTCTACGTCGCCGCCGTCGGCTTGAATAGCTGGGCGAATTCTACCGAGAACCGCTTCTACCTTCTCTCTCATTTCCACACCTCCTTGGGTCTTCTTTTATAAGTATACACCTAATGATTAGCAAAGTCCATGACCAATCGCATCTAGCCTAAGTGCCGCAAAAGGTGCGGTAGGGCACGCTTGATGGTTCCGGCGGCTCGGCGTATTCCTGCTGTTCTTCACAGTGGGCAAAAGGATCCGCCAGCACACCCAAAAGCTTTTCCACCAGGCTGTTATCGCCCGCCTGCACCGCTGGGCGCAGCGCTTCTTCCACCCGGTGGTTGCGGGGGATAACCGCGGGATTGCTGCGCTTCATCAGATCCTGTACCGCTTGGGGGCTCTGCTGGCTGCGGGCTGCCCGCTCCTGCCAGCGGGTTTTCCAGCTAGCAAAAGCATCTGATTGATACAGGCTTCCGGCCTCGAACCTGTGGAAAGTGAGATCCAGGAAAGTGTTGGTGAAATCGGCCTTGTGCCGATGCATGAGATCCAAAAGGTCCTGCACCAGTGCCCTGTCTCCTTCTTCCGCACCAGAGAGGCCCAACTTTTTGCGCATACCGTCCAGGTAGCATTCGGTATACAAAGGACCGAAGCGGGCCAGTTCTTCTGCGGCCAGATCCGCGGCCTCCTCTGGGTCAGGGGAGAGCAGCGGGAGTAGGGCTTCTGCGAAGCGGGCCAGATTCCAGCCGGCGATTTCGGGCTGCCTGGCGTAGGCGTAGCGGCCCTGGAGATCTATGGAGCTGAACACCGTGGCCGGGTCATAGGTATCTAGAAAGGCGCACGGACCGTAGTCGATGGTCTCGCCGCTGATGGTCATGTTGTCGGTGTTCATCACGCCGTGGACAAAGCCCACCAGCATCCACTGGGCAACTAGAGAGGCCTGGGCGGCGATGACCTGGCGCAAGAGGGCTAGGTACTTGTTGGGCTCGCCGCACAGCTGTGGATAGTGCCGCTCCAGGGTGTAGTCGGCCAGGGCTTCGACCGCCCCTGGGGCGAAAACGGCTGCATACTGGAACGTTCCCACCCGGATGTGGCTTTTGGCCACCCGGGCGAGGATGGCTCCCGGCAGGAAAGTTTCCCTGGGTATCGCCTCTCCAGTTGCCACCACTGCTAGACTTCTGGTGGTGGGGATGTTCAAGGCCTGCATAGCCTCGCTGATAATGTACTCCCTGAGCATGGGGCCCATGGTGGCCCTGCCGTCTCCTCCCCGGGAGTAGGGAGTGGGGCCGGTTCCTTTGAGCTGGAGATCAAAACGCTCCCCGCAAGGAGTGATCTGCTCTCCCAACAGCAGGGCCCGTCCGTCGCCCAGCATGGTAAAATGGCCGAATTGATGCCCTGCATAGGCTTGGGCCAGGGGCAGGGACCACTCTGGAACGGTGTTCCCGGCCAGCACGGCGGCACCTGCCGCGCTCTCCAGGGCATCGGCGTTTAGGCCCAGGGACTGCGCCAAGGGCCGGTTGAGGAGGACGATCTGGGGCCGGGGGACGGGTGCGGGCTTGACCTGGGAAAACAGGGATTCAGGCAGGCGCGCATAGGAATNGTCGAAGTTAAAGCCGAACTCGTTGGTCTGCATGGCGTACCTCCCGAACCTAGTATGCCCGGGCAGGAAGTTGGGGAACTATACCGAAATCAGTATACGTTCTGAATTTGAAAGGCGGTGGGGACAGGGATGCAGCGCACGAAGGTTTTGGTAATCGGAAGTCTGAATATGGATTTGGTGGTTCATGTTCCCAGGGTACCCAATGATGGTGAGACCATTTTAGGCACAGAGTTCCACCGCTATTTTGGAGGCAAGGGGGCCAACCAGGCCGTGGCCGTGGCCAGGCAGGGAGTGAGCACCCTCATGGCCGGCCGCGTTGGAGCGGACGCCTTTGGCCGCGACCAGATCGCCTCACTGCAGGCCGAAGGGATTGTCACGGATCATCTCCTCATTGACGAAGAGCATGCTTCTGGNGTGGCATTCATTGTCATTGATGTCCAGGGGAATAACAGGATTATGGTTGTCCCCGGCGCCAATGGTGCAGTGAGCCCCCGGGATATGCAGGCTCTGGAACCTGTGATGGCGGAGTGCTCCTGTGTGGTGATTCAGCTGGAAATCCCCCTGGAGACAGTGCTGGCAGCCATCCGCGCCGCCCATGCCCAGGGCGCGAAAGTGATCCTCAATCCGGCGCCAGCCCAGCCTCTTCCCGTGGACATCTATCCCCGCATCACTGTGATCACGCCCAACGAAAGCGAAGCCCAGCTGCTCACGGGCATCGAGGTCTCGGACCTCGCCTCCGCCCGCCAGGCGGCCCAGGTGCTGCTGGATCGGGGAGTGCTGGCCGTGGTGATCACCTTGGGTTCCAAGGGAGTATATGGCTTGACCCTTTCCGGAGAATTCCATTTCCCGGCGCACCAGGTGAAAGTGGTGGACACCGTGGCCGCGGGGGACACCTTCACCGGGGCTNTAGCAGCNCTCATCGGAGAAGGGCGCAGCCTAAAGGATGCGGTGGAGTATGCCAACGCGGCAGCTGCCCTTGCGGTGACGCGCCGGGGAGCGCAGCCCTCCGTGCCCACCAGGGCGGAAGTGCTCCGCTTCTTAGGCAGATAGGGATTGATTGTTGTGGAAAAGAGCTGCCGTTCCTGCAGGTGGCTCTGTCTTTTTCTCGGCGGAGAGTGGGAAAATAGGACCAGGAAGCACTACGTTTTTAGACAGGAGGCTGACCTTGATCGATAATGCAGCAACTCGCACCTACCGCGGCTTCGTCCTGGACCCTTTCCAGCAGCAGGCCGTTGACTACATCGATGAGAACAAATCCGTGCTGGTGGCGGCACCCACCGGAGTGGGCAAGACCCTAATTGCGGACTACATCATCGAAAAGATCTACCGCGAAGGCGGACGGGTGGTATATACCGCCCCCATCAAGGCCCTGAGCAACCAGAAGTTCCGAGAGTTCAAGAATGTGGTAGGGGAAGATGCGGTGGGCATCTTAACCGGGGANGTGGTGATCAANCCCGATGCGCCCATTTTGATCATGACCACGGAGATCTTTAGAAACATGCTGCACGANGATCCGGAGCGNGTCCGTGATGTGCGCTATGTTATTTTCGATGAGATCCACTATATCGACGATCCCGAGCGGGGCAGTGTATGGGAGGAGAGCCTGATCTTCATGCCCC